>ERZ772855.181-NODE-181-length-81386-cov-13.459296_pt1 | contig 81386 bp, 67 predicted proteins | sample MGYA00511900_ERZ772855 | MGnify/ENA primary metagenome ERZ772855 (study PRJEB29015, sample SAMEA2737701) | human gut metagenome | biome: human gut; feature: human-associated habitat; material: faeces | place: China | collected 2012 ... | reverse complement strand
GATTTGAATCTATGCCCAATTAACAACCGTCAGGGAATTGTAATTGATGGTGAAGGTTCAAAGGTTATTTGCAAAGACTAATTTGAAAATTCCGGTTTGGCGCTGAAATTCCCTGTGCGAAGATTGTTATCTGACCCACTTCATTAAATTTGTATCCAACGACCGAGGTGTTTCTATGCTATATTACGTTTCCGGCACGGTTGCCGTGCTTGAGCCGGGTCTGGCCGTCATCGACTGCGGCGGCGTGGGCTACGGCTGCCGCATCACCGCTTACACCGCCGGTCAGCTGAAGCTGAACCAGAACGCCCGGCTGTACATCACCGAGTCCATCCGGGAGGACGCCTTTGACCTGTACGGCTTTATCAGCCGGGAGGAGCAGCGGTGCTTTGAGCTTCTGACCTCCGTGAGCGGCGTAGGCCCCAAGGCCGCTATAGCGATTTTGTCCTCCGGCGGGCCACAGAACTTTACCTTGGCCGTCATGACCGGGGACGAAAAGATGCTCACCGCCGCTCAGGGCGTGGGCAAAAAGCTCGCCCAGCGCATCATTCTGGAATTGAAGGAAAAAATCGGCGGCAGCAGCATGGAGCTGGATTTTTCCGCCGGTACTCCCTCCGCCGCCCCGGCGCAGACCGGCGGCGCGGCCGCCATGGCGCGAGCCGCTTTGCAGGAGCTGGGCTACTCCCCCGTGGAGATCTCCGCCGCCCTCAAGGGCGTCGATCCGAACGCAAGCACCGAGGAAATGGTGCGCTTTGCCCTGCGCGCCATGGTGATGAAGGGCTGATTTTCAAACAATGACTCCGCTCTTGGAGGTAAATTATGAGTCTCGAATTTTCTCAGGAACTGGATACCCCCATTGTTTCCCCCACCTTCGCGCCTCAGGATGCGGGGGAGATCGGTCTGCGGCCGAAGCTCCTTTCCGACTACACCGGGCAGGAAAAGGCCAAGGGAAATCTCTCTATTTATATTGAAGCCGCCCGGCGGCGTGGAGAACCTCTGGATCACACCCTGCTGTACGGCCCTCCCGGTCTGGGCAAAACCACGCTGGCAGGCGTTATCGCCAACGAAATGGGCGTGAACATCCGGGTCACCTCCGGCCCCGCCATTGAAAAGCCCGGCGACCTTGCGGCGCTGCTGACCAACCTGAACCCCGGCGACATTCTGTTCATCGATGAAATCCACCGCTTAAACCGGGTGGTGGAGGAAATTCTCTACCCCGCCATGGAGGATTTCGCCATTGACATTATTGTGGGCAAAGGCCCCAGCGCCAACTCTATCCGGCTGGATCTGCCGAAGTTCACCCTCGTGGGCGCGACCACCCGGGCGGGTCAGCTGTCCGCGCCTTTGCGTGACCGGTTTGGCGTCAATCTGCGTCTCGAACTGTACACCCCGGAGGAGCTGGCGAAGATCGTCACCCGCTCCGCCGCCATTCTGGGAATGCCCATCGACCCCAAGGGCGCTATGGAGATCGCTTCCCGCAGCCGCGGCACCCCCCGGATTGCCAACCGCTTCCTCCGCCGGGTGCGGGACTTTGCCGAGGTCATGGGCGACGGCACCATCACGAAGGAGGCCGCCGACCTTGCTCTGCGCCGTCTGGAAGTGGACAAGCTGGGGCTTGACAACATCGACCGCCGGATGCTCACCGCCATCATTCAGAACTACGGCGGCGGCCCCGTGGGCTTAGAAACGCTGGCCGCCACCATCGGCGAGGAAGCCGTGACGTTGGAGGATGTCTACGAGCCGTACCTCATGCAGCTGGGCTTTCTCACCCGCACACCCCGGGGGCGCTGCGTGACGGCGCTGGCCTACGACCACCTGCACATTCCCTACGAGGGACAGTCCCAGTTTTCCATCTGACCGGGACTTCCCGGCCTTGTATTGCTACTCCAAGTTGCACAAATCCGCAAAAAATTCAGGAATTTTTTTCATAAAGGATTGACAAAAGGATTTCGTGTGGTATAATCCGACTTGTGGCAGAAGATTGCCGCTAATTAATCGACCCTGCGTTATAACATTCATCCAGTGGGATTTCACGGGGCAACAACTAACCGAAGAGAGGTATTTTCCAATGTACGAAGACAAGACTTTAGTGTGCAAAGAGTGTGGCAAGGAATTCGTGTTCACCGCCGGTGAGCAGGAGTTCTACGCAGAGCGTGGCTTCCAGAACGAGCCTCAGCGCTGCAAGGCTTGCCGTGACGCTCGCAAGAACGCTACCCGTGGCCCCCGTGAGTTCTTCACCGCTACCTGCGCTCGTTGCGGCGGCGAGGCGAAGGTTCCCTTCCAGCCCAAGTCCGACCGTCCCGTGTACTGCAGCGAGTGCTTCGCTCAGATGCGCGCCAACGGCTGATTGCTGAAATGAGAATGACCGGGAAAGGCGAAAGTCTTTCCCGGTTTCATTTTGTACTTAAGGAGCGGTATCTCTTTGGGGGGAGAAACGCTGCCCGGTGTAGGCGCTTGCTGACCGCTTGCCGTCGGGTTTCGTGGGTGCTGTACGGAATGTTGGTTCAACAAATCGGAATTTGACGGAGGTGAAATAGCAGATGAAAATTGAGAACAACATTCTAAAACATTATCTCAAAAATGTATACTTTATTACAGGTACAGCCTACGCGGGAAAGTCAACTACAGTAAAAATGCTTGCTGAACGATATGATATGGTTTTCTGCGGAGAAAACTATCATTCAAAGGTATCGGATGCTGTAGCAACACCAGATGCTCAGCCTGATATTTGCTTTTTGAAAACCCTAACTGATTGGAAAGAATTTGTTACTCGGACTCCCGAGGAGTATGAGCGTTGGATTTATAGCACATCAAAGGAAGCGGCAGAATTTGAGGTTGCAGAACTCATTTCGATATCACAGGATAGGAAAGTTATCGTTGATACGAATATTCCTGTTGGTATTCTTAAAGAAATATCCAACTACAATCATGTCGCTGTTATGCTCTCCCCTTTGTCTATGAGTGTTGACCGTTTCTTTGACCGAAGCGACCCTGAAAAGCAATTTCTTCTCAATGTTATCGAGAGTTGTGAAGATTCAAAAACGGTTATGGAGAATTATAGGCAAGGTCTGGAACTTATCAATGGTCAAAAGCACTATGATGAATATGCCAACAGCGGTTTTTTTACGGTAGTTCGGCAAGATACGCAGAAAGACACAAGAGAAGAAATTTGTGAGATAATTGCCAGACACTTTGGTTTGATTTGACAAATTCCAGTTTGGCGATTTGCCTCTGCGTGGCTTTCATACACAAAACCGGGAAGGGCAATGCCCTTCCCGGTTTTTGCTGATTTTTCCCAGTCAGTTCTCTTTCCGACTCTCCATATGCCCCGACTGGATGACCGGCGGCTTGGGGTCGGCCACTTCCCATGACAGCGGCTTCTTTTCGTCCTCTTTCACGGCGTTCTCACCTCGCATACAGTATGCGCCGTTTCGCCAAAAAGATGCAAAGCACCCCTTGCCTCTCCCTTTGGGAGAGGTGGACGAGCGCAGCGAGGACGGAGAGGGTAAGTAAGGCCGCAATGCCCTCTCAGTCACCTTCGGTGACAGCTCTCCCAGAGAGAGAGCCAAGGGCGGGTTCCGTTAAAATTACTCCAGCACCGATTCAAAAACTGCCTTGACCGAGCTGATTCTTCCCGCCTCAAAGGGACTTTCCAGTCCGGCGCTGTCCAGAAACGCCAGAAAATAGGATTCCTCCGTCGTCAGGTTCTGCTCGTACAGCTCAAGACCCGCACCCCGCTGCTCCTGCTCCAGCTGATACAGCTGCATCGCCGCGTCGTTGCTGACCACATAGCTGAACACGTACATGGGGTTCGTATAGAAATGGGTCACGTCCACGAACTCCCGCCGGTCGTAGCCCACGCTGTCAAAGCCGAAGTCCAGCGCGACCTGCTCATACAGCGCGTACAGTCCCTCCGCAGACAGCGCGTCGCCGGTCAGGCCGTACATCTGCCGCTCAAAGCTGGCATACGCTCCCTGCTCCACGTAATTGCCAAGGCTGTCCGCCATTTTTGCCCGGGTCAGGTCTTCCCCACCGTAGCACAGACTCAGATATTCCATACCCGTGGAGAAGAATTCCGACACGTCCACCCCGGCGGCGCTGCCGTAGCTGGCATAGTCATTGCAGAAGTGGCCGAACTCATGGGCAAGAACCAGCTTGTCGTAGGCTGTCAGCGTGGCGTTCATGAAGATGAACGGCTCCTGATAGCTGGTCAGGTATTGCTCAAAAGAGGAATTGTACTTGTTCTCCCCGTAGCCGGTGTCGTAGAGCTTCGCCGTCTTCATCAGGTCATGGGCTTCCTTGACCGTGCCGCCCATGCCCTCTGCCGCCGTGGCTAAGTAGTTAAGGGTCTCCCTTTCCGAAGCGTACTCACCGGTCGCCTCCCAGGCATCGCTGTCCAGCTCCCGGTACAGCGGCACCAGCTCCCGGCGGATGTCCTCCAGAAGCTGCTCTTCCTCCGCGGCAGTGTAGTCCCGGTAGAAGTAGAAGTCCTCGGCAAACTGGGGATAATCCGAATAGCCGCAGTATTCCGCTATCTCCTGCCGGACGGCGATCAGCTCCGCCAGAAGGGACGCCATGCCGTCCGCGCAGGCGTCATAGTAGCCTTGCGTATCGTCCTGATAGTCCGCCGCCTGAGCGGACAGCTCGTAATACCGGGTTTGCAGCTTCGCTTCCTCCTCCAGCATGGCGGTGAAGGTCTCGTCCCAGACGCTTTCCTCATCCTCATAGCTGTCAAAAAAGCCCTCGCCGAAATATTCCTCCTGCTCCAGTTTCTCCCGGGCGGGGGACTGGGCAAGCGCCCGGTAAAGCTCCTGTAAGGCGGCGTCCACCGTGGCCGCGTTCTGGGTGCAGTAGTTGTACTCGGCCTCCCAGTAGGTGTCCGTCAGATCTGCACAGTAATGGATATCCGCCAGCGCGTAGTAGGTGCTGAACCAGTCATAGGCGTCGTAAAAGTCGTATATCCCGTCCAGAATGGCCGAAACATCGTCCCCTTCCGCCGCCTCGCAGGCGGCGTCCAGCGTCTGCTGGAGCTGGGTCATATCCGGGCGCTCGTAGGTCATGCTCTCGTAGGGGACAATGGCGTTCCCATCCACCAGTGAACGCACAGCGCCGAAATACTCGCCAAAGTCCACCATGCCGCAGCCGGACAGCAGCACTGCCGCCGTCAGAACCAGCGCGATCAGCCGTAAAAACCTTATTTTCATTCTCTTTCCTCCTATACCCGTACTTCCGGTTCCATGCCGCACTGCGCGATGCGCCTGCGCAGCCAGCCGCCCTGAAAATATACGATCGCAAATACCGTCGCCGCCAGCAGCCAGCTCAGGGGGTAACAGACGGCCAGCAGCTCGATCCTGTGCCACGTCCTCACCACTGTGAAGATCCACACCACCCGGAACACGCACACGCATACGCAGGTGATGACCGTGGGAAGCACCGAACATCCGGTGCCCCGCATGGCTCCGGCGAATACCTCCACCGGCATGAACAGCACGTTGAACGGCACCGTCCACGCCATGACATACGCCCCCAGCCTGATCACAGCCGGGTCGGTGGTGTAAATTCCCAGAATGAAGGGGCGGAACGTGATGACCAGCGCGCTCATCGCCCCCGTCAGCACCACGCTCATACCCATGCAGACCCAGACGCTCTGACGAATCCTGTCGTATTTCTGCGCGCCGAAGTTCTGCCCCACGAAGGTGGTCACCGATACGCCGAAAGCGCCGGAGATCATCCAAGTCAGGCTGTCGGTCTTAACATATGCCGTCCATGCCGCCACCGCCACGTCTCCGAAGGAATTGATGCCGGACTGTATCAGAAGATTGGCAAGGTCAAATGTCACGAATTGCAGTCCCGCCGGGACGCCAACGTAAAGGATGCGTTTCAGCAGCCCACCCTGAAAGCGGATCTTTTTCAGAGAGAGCCGTGTTTCTTCCGGCTGGCGGAGCAGGGCCACCGTGACCATTCCCGCGCTGACCACCTGAGAGAAAACCGTCGCGATGGCAGCCCCCGCCACGCCCAGCTTCAGCACCACCACGCACAGGATGTCCAGCACGATGTTGACCCCGCAGGCAGCCATCAGGAACATGGTAGGTTTTCGGGAATCGCCCATGGCCCGGAGAATGCCCGCGCCCATGTTGTAGAGCATGGAGGCGATCGCGCCGGCAAAATAGATTTTTATGTACAGAACGGCGTCGTCCATGCAGCTTTCCGGGGTGTTCATCAGCCCCAGAATTTTAGGGCCGAGGGAGTAGCCCAGCGTCATCACCACCGCGCCCAGCACAAGTGACAGCGCCACGCCGGTATGGAGGGTATCCTGCACACCCTGCTTACTTTTCGCGCCGTAGAACTGGGACAGCAGCACCGTCGCGCCGGTGCTCAGTCCGATGAAAAAGCCGTTCATCAGGTTCAGCAGTGCGGAGGTAGACCCCACCGCCGCCAGCGCCCGGGTGCCGACGAACCGGCCGACGATGATGGTGTCCACGGTATTGTACATCTGCTGGAAAAAGCTTCCCAGCAGAATGGGAAAGAAAAAGAAAAGCAGCTGCTTCCAGATCACGCCCTCCGTAATGCGCTGCGACGGCAATTCGCCCTGCATAAAAAGTGCCTCCCGACGGATATACTGGGACGATTCTACCATAGAAACGGCAGACTGTCCATTGATTTTTTCAGGCAGCGCGCACCGTGTCCAACAGGTGGAAAGCCGGAAAATAGAAATAACCCCCGGCCTGCTGTCACGACAGCCGCCGAGGGTCATTCCTCTGCGATCTTGGTATCTAACATCTGTTGGTTAACCTCTCTTTCTGCGGAGTAGACGTCGGCGTTCCGCCTTACAGATTTGGAATTCCTCCCGTGAAAATTCCTTTCTTTACATTTTGGGAAGACCATATATGATCGGGAGATTTACCTTGGGAAGCCGTCGTCTCTGAGAAGATTTACCTGTACATTGGTATCACCTCTTTGTGTCTATAAAATAACATATTCCTTTCTGAAATGCAACCCGGAATTTTGTATAAAATATACCATTTTATTTACTGCATAACATAGAATTCCAGCGTATTAACCAATTTATCGTTGACATATTCCCTGCGCTATGTTAGCATAAATATGTTGGGGTCAGTCTGCGGACTGGCCGTTTGCAGACTGAGGGCGGGGATATCCCCGCCCTCAGCTGTTTACGATTCCGGATACGATCCTGTGCATTTCCGCCTCCGAACGGGCACCGTGCGCCCGGGTCAGAATGTCGCTCTGCGCTTCACGGGAAAGCGCCGCATAGGCTTCCATAGCCGCAGAATTCTGTGCCAGCGCCATGGCGAACCCAATGGGCATTTGCTGAAAATCCATGCTGATACTATTTCCTGATTAAAATCTAATTTTAATCAGGAAGGCATCGCCTAATGGCGCTGCCTGTTTTGTGATTTATAAGGAAAGAAATCACAAAACAAGTCTCATATGAACTCCACGCCCTTCAGGCAATTAAAATCTTTTTTAAGATTTTAATTGGAGTTCAGTATTACATCTGGCTTTTGATCGTGGAGATCAGAATATCTCCCGCCACGACCCGATCTTCCGCGGCAAAGCCTTCCGCGAAATTGTCGGAATAGAGCACCTGCGCGTTGGGGGGGAATTCATCGTCCCCTTCCCAGACCAGGATCTGCATCCGATAGCCGCCGATCAGGTCGAACTGATAGCCCGCGTCTCCGTGCTTCATGGGCAGCGCCTGCATTTTCTCGCAGGCAGCCTTGAACGCCGGCAGCCGGGTGCCGAAGGTGAAGGCCGCACGGGTCAGCACACGGCCGGTGTAGGGCTTGATGTACATCTCCCCCCATGGCATCTCCCGGAAGGTCTTCCACTGCCCCTGCCAGACCACATCTTTGCTTTCCAGCAGATAGCGCAGCAGAAACGTCTGGGAGGGCAGCGGCGGCAGCGCCCCGCCGTCCAGCGCGCGGATGGCATAGTCCGGGTGGGCAATGGCAAACGCCCTGCCCAGAAGACTGAGGGTGAATTCCTTCCCGTCCCAGCGGACGTCCGACAGTCTCGCCGTCACGGCGGCGGGATTTAGATCGCGAAACAGCTCCGCGTAATGGGCAAAAGGGATCTCTTCCTTGTGGTTCTCAATTTCCATGTTATTTCCTCTTACTCGTATCGTTTCCCGCACCGGGCGCTCACATTTCCTGAATGGAATGGGGGAACAGCCGCTTGTCCGTATGGGGCAGGAAGCAGGCAGCTACAAAGGAATCCATGTAGCCGGGGTATGTGGAAAGCTCCAGATAGGTCATGTTTGCGGCTACTTCCGCCGTTTTTGCGGCGGCTTCGTCACTCATGACCATGGCGTAAGCGCCAGCCAGAGAGGAGTTGCCGATGTAGTGGAACTTTTCCAGCTCCACATCCGGGAACATGCCGATATTCACCGCGTTCTTCATGTTGATGCCGGAGCCGATTCCGCCTGCGACATAGACGTTCTCGATGGCTTCCACGGGCATATCCACGCTTTGCAGCAATGTTGCGATGGCGGAGAAGATTGCGCCCTTGGCGCGAATGAAGTTGTCAATGTCCACTTCATTGATGGACACCTCCCGACCGGTCTCGCTTTCGTTTTCAAAGGCAATAACGTAGCGGCCCATGCCGTGATGATCCCGGCGGACGCGCTCGCCCTCCCGGATGAACAGGCCCTTGGCGTTGACGATGCCGCAGCGGTACAGCTCGGAAATGATGTCGATGATGCCGCTGCCGCAGATGCCGACGGCCTTCTGATCCGCGTCGCCCACGATGGAAACGGTGGGTTCCATAGTCACTTTGTCAACGGTGCAGGCTTCGATGGCGCCGTCCGTGGCGCGCATACCGCAGGAAATGTCGCCGCCCTCAAAGGCGGGGCCGGCGGAGCAGGCGCAGCTCACAAGGAAGTCCCGGTTGCCGAAGACGATCTCGCCGTTGGTGCCAAGGTCGATGAACAGGCTCAGCGCGTCACTGTCCCAGATGCCGGAGGCCAGCGTACCGGCGGTGATGTCGCCGCCTACGTAGGAACCGATGTTGGGGGCGATGAGTACCGGCGCGAGGGGGTTGGCGGGAATCTTCAAGTCCTGCGCCAGCAGCCCGTTCCAGAGGAAGAAGCTGGGGATATACGGATCCATGCGGACGCTCTGGGCATCCACGCCCACCAGCAGATGGTTCATGGTGGTATTCGCGCCCACGCTCATGCGCAGAATGGACGGGCATGTGACCCCCGCGGACTTGCACAGATTGGCAATGATGGGGTTCAGAGTCTCTTTCAGGATGGCGTCCTGAAGCTTTTTCCTGCCGCCGGGCTTGCCCTGCTCGATGATACGGTTGATGACGTCTGCGCCGTAACGGATCTGACCGTTGCCGGAGGAGCCCTTCGCCAGAATTTTGCCCGTGGTCAGATCGGTCAGCACCATGGTGACCGTGGTAGTGCCGATATCGATGGCACAGCCGACGATGGCAGTGTCCTCCGGGGCGCAAACTTCCATACAGCGGAAGGTATCGCCCAGAAGTTCGCCCTTCACGCACACGTGGAAGCTGTTTTCCCGCAGAACGTGGGCCAGTTTCACCATGACGCAGAAGGGAATCTCCACCTTCTCTACGCCCAGCGCTTCCTCAAGCGCCCATGTCAGGCGCTCGTTGTCGGGCATGGTGTCGTCCAGACTCGGCTCGGCCATGGTCACGACCACCGCCCGGAACTGATTGGTAAAGTGAATGCCGCTTTGTTTCAGCTGGCTCTGGCAGGCGTCAAAAATGGCGACCTCCTGCGGGCTGCTCAAATCGGCGGTCTTCATCCGGGACTGGTAGGCGCTGGCGATGTCCGGAACGAACACGGTGCAGTTGCCGACGACCTTCGAGCTGCAGCTCAGGCGCCAGCCTTCGGCATATTCTTCGTCGGAAATATGGCGGCTGGGGTAGGATTCCAACTCTCCCTCCACCAGCTTGATGCGGCACTTGCCACAGGAACCGTTGCCGGAGCAGGGAGCGTCGATTGCCACATTGGCACGGCGAGCCAGCTCCAGAAGGTTATCGCCGACGTTGCAATCGACGGTAACGGGCTTGCCGCCTTCGATTTGAAATACGACTTTTGGCATAAGGATAACACCTTTCTTTTTGGGCGAGGCCCTGCCATCCGGCAAAAAATTGCCGAAACTCCCGGACGGAATGATAGCGCCGCCTGAAACTTTGTTTTCTTTTTAAGTATAACATAGCTCCCCGCAATTGTCCAGCGAAATCAGTATTTTTTTACCTATATTAAATTTGATACTATTTCCTGATTAAAATCTTTGATTTTAATCAGGAAGGCATCGCCTAATAGCGCTGCCGGTTTTGTGATTTATAGGGAAAGAAATCACAAAACAAGTCTCATATGAACTTCATGCCCTTCTGACAATTAAAATCTTTTTTTAAGATTTTAATTGAAGTTCAGTATGATATGGCTCATCACCCCGGCGTCATAACCTGACCGAACGCATGTGCTCCTCAATAGGGGGCATTGCAAGCCAGTGCCGCAGCACTGGTGTAGCAATCCGTTCCCCAAAGGCTCTCCTCGTTCAGTAGGGGAAGCCACAAAAAACTACGCCCGGGAAGTTTCCTTCCCGGGCGCAATCTCAATTTCATTACATCAGAGGTTCCATGCCCAGCACCGGGTGACTCTTCTCGGTCAGCCAGTTCAGCAGCTCCTCGCAGTCGGTGGTGACGGTCTCGTCGGCAACCATGTCGGTGAAGTTGTCAATGCCGTACAGTTCCTTGGCCGTCTTGTTCAGACGCTCGGCAACGTCGTCCTTCAGCTCCTTGGGCATCCAGACAATGCGCTCGATGCCGCCCTCAGCAGCGATGAACTTCTTGGAGGAGATGAAGTGACGGCCGTGACCCATGTAGCCGGGGGTCTGGACGCCGCCGCCGGTGCAGGAGGCCAGCTCGCCGAAGGTCATACCGGCAGGGGTCATGCCCTTGTATTCCCGGTTCACAACGATGAAGCCGTTGGACATCGGCTCAATGCCACAGATGCACTCGAAGCAGCCGCAGGAGGTCATCGGGTCCTCCAGAATGGAGTACAGGGTGACATTTTCCACAGCGCCGTGGGTCGCGTCGGAGATCGCCTTGTTGACGGAGGCGAAGCGGCCGGTGCGCTCGTCCTCGCACGCGCCCTTGATAATGGGCTGGCAGGGGCCGTTGGGGTTCAGCTCGTAGGTAGCCTTGGCATCCAGCCAGGACACGGCGCCGCACAGACCCAGACGCTCGGGGGTGACCACACAGCAGTGGGCGGGGGCGAAGGACTGGCACATGATGCAGGTGAAGTAACGGTCAACGGACTCGTCGGTCATGGATGCCAGACGGTCGTCACGCTGGTTGTACCGGGGGATGGCCACCTCATCCCGGAACTTCTCCGCCTGGGCGGCGTCGGTGATCAGGGTGACCTGGCACTTGTCCACAACGGCGTCAAACTCGTCCATGATCATGACGTACAGAACTTCGGCGAAGTCTTTCAGACGCAGACCGGCGTCGTAGGCCGCGTTGCTGACGCGGATACGAACCTGATTGCGCTGACCGGTGTGCATAACGCCTTCCATGTAGTTGAACCAGGCGTGGATCTTCCGCTCGATAACGGACTCAAAGTCCACCTGCATCTTCTTACCGGCCACCTCAACGTAGGTCGCCAGAGCCAGATCCTTGGCCTGATCGAAGTCGGGGCCGACGATGGTGATCTTGTGATCCTCCACCTCATTCAGCTCCCGCATCACCACCAGCTCGGCAGTGGGGTTCTTGGCGGACCAGATCTCGTTGTGCATATCGGCCTTACGGATGATCTCGCCCTCGAAGGCGGCGGCGAAGGCCACGGGGATGGGCAGTTCCTTTACCTTGATCTTAATGTTCCGCAGTTCCAGAGACTTCTTCACAGTCTCGGCGTGATCGCATACGGACTCCAGAGCGCCGGGAACCTGATTCTCGCCCAGATCGATGTCCACGACCACGGGGAAGCCCAGAGCGATGGCGCCCGCACCGGCGGAAACCACCACGGAGTCAATGGCGCCGAAGGTATTGACGAAGGCGGGAACACGGTTCTTGGTGTAGTCCAGCAGAGCGGCCAGATTGCCGGGCTGAACGTTGCCGAAAATCAGTGCGGCACGGATGGCCACGGTAACAACATGGATGACGGAGGTCACGTCGTGTCCCAGAGGAATGACACGCAGCTCCAGACCCATCTTGACGCCGCCCTCGGCGCACTGCTCGATGACGTCGCCCACCATGAAGGTCATGATGCCCTTGCTCTGGTAGTCCTTGACCACCTTGACCACGTCCTCGGCATTGTCCGCCTTGCCCAGCACAACGGCTACGCCGGGGATATCGCCGGTGACCAGCGGCACGCCCAGAGAACGGATGATGGGGTCGGGAACGAAGCCGATGCCGGACTCGTTTTCGTAGGGGTTGGCACCGTCGACGTATTTCAGTCCCTCAAGAATTTCCGCGCCGACAGCGGTAGCAAGGCCGGCGTTCAGCGCCTGACCCAGATCCTCCTGATTGGTGATCAGGCTCTTAAGCACGCCCACGCAGGCGGGCAGGTCGCCCAGAGTCTTGACCTTTACGCCGGTGGCAGCGTAAATGGTGGGGAAAAAGTATGCGGTATCGGGGAAGGCAATCTCCTTGTCTGCGCCGTACTTGGCAATGGCGTCGTTTACAGCACCTTCGGTCAGTCCCGCAACGGCATTGGAACCGCCATAAATGAGATCGGTTAATACGCTCATGTAAATTCCTCCCAATTTTTTGAATCCTGAAGATAATATATATTAAGCCCGAAGGCTGAATATACCAGTTCGGTTTCCGGCACCACGCCGGGGCTTTCAAATGCAGCAAATTCTTCCAAAGCAGAAAAAGCAAACTGGCTGGGAGGGAGGTTCCCTCCCAGCCATGTAGTGCATGGGAAAACTGTCAGTCACATCTACTCAGCCAGCCAAATGCCGACCTTCCAGGGTTTATGGTCATCCGGCACCTTAATCAACAGACTCGAAAGCAGTCCGTCAACCACCCGATGCCAAATTCATCCTCCATCTCCCCCACTCAGCACGGACAACCGCCGCACAACCGGTCGAGGGGCCCAAAGGATGTCCAAACCACCACCCAGAGTCCGTAACGTCATTGGCCGCCCGTCCTACGGGCATTAGAGGTCGAGGTAGGAGTCGGAGTAGAGGACGTGGTTCTTGAAGATGTCGCAGGACTTGATGGTCTCCATCAGACGCAGGTCGCAGGGGTTGACGATGGCGGAGGTCAGACCCTGCATCATCGCCATGGCGACCAGAGCGGAGTCCATGATGGGACGCAGCGTCTTGGGCGCGCCGTTAGAGTTGTTGGACAGACCGCCGGTGGACTTCAGGCCTTCCGATGCGAACATCTTGATGGCTTCCAGAACTTCCATCTGCTTGTCCTGCATACCCTTGACGACCAGGAACAGGGGGTCAAACCACAGGTCGGTGGCATCCATGCCCAGACTCATGCCGCGCTCCAGCATGTTGTGGCAGTGCTTCATGCGCTCGTCGTTGTCCTTAGCGATACCGTCGGCAGAGCAGAGGGCAATACAGATGGCGTCGTTGGCAGCAGCCAGATCAATGTTGGAAATACGGGAACCGGCATCGGCAGAGTTGACGATGGGCTTGCCGTTGGTGCGGTTGTAAACCTTGATACCGGCCTCGATAGCCCGCTTGTTGGCGGTGTCCAGTGCCAGAGGAACATTGTTGAAGTTCTCCTGCAGCAGCTTGACAGCCCACATCATGCGCTCGGGACCGTCCTTCTCAGCAGGTCCGATGTTGACGTCCAGATAGGTGGCACCGGCAGCGATCTGCTCGGCAGCACGCTTCAGGATAGGCTCGGGGTCACGCTCGTCCATAGCCTTGCGGACAGAGGGCGCAATGCAGTGGATACGCTCGCCGATGGTGACGAAGGTCTGGGATTCGGGGTTGTAGCCCTTGTACTTGACGCCCATGTCCACGACCTTGATCTCGGGGACCTTGGTCGCCAGCAGCTCGTCGAAGGACAGCTCCTTGACTTCCACGGTGGTGGCAGCCTTCGCGGCGTTCTCGGCGGCGGCAGCCTTGGCAGCGGCCTCGTATTCCTTGTCCTTCATGTACTTGGGCAGCTGAACCGCCTCGGTGGGACCGACAACGACGTTCCAGCCGGGCAGCTTCTCCTGAATCTCGCCCTTCATAACGGCGACCTTGCCGGGGATAATCAGGGTGCGGTTCTTGATCTTGTTCTCGATGTCCAGCGTCTCGAAGGTCTTCTTGACGGTGGAGGAGGAGAACTTACCGGCGGCCCACGCGGTCAGAACGGACATGCCGGAAGCGTCGGTGATGATCAGGTTCACGGGCTGGTTGGAACGCTCCAGTTCGCCGGAAACCAGGAAGTAGGTCAGAGCGAAGTCCACGGTCAGGGCGCAGGGGCTGTTCTCGTCGGCGCCGTTCAGCGGATAGATCTTGCTCTCCACCTTCATGGGCTTCTGAGGATCGGTGAAGATGTTCTGACGCAGGCCGTACAGAGGCAGCGCCTGCGCATAGGTCATGTTCTCCATGACGATGATGGAGCCGTACTTCTCGGTGAACATGGAAGCGTAGGCGGTCTGCAGATGGTCATCGCCGCTGGCGATACGGGCGACGTTGACGATGGAGGGATAGCCGAAGCTGCGGTCGCCATCCTTGATGGCAGTGCGGCGCACCAGAACGGCGTTGGCCAGCGTCTCCTTGGCGGTCTTGCCGGTGACGTCCAGCACCAGGTTCTTGTTGCCGGCGGCTTCCAGCTTCTTCACGGTGTCGTACAGGTCGGAGATGGTGTCGGCGTGAACTCCCAGAACAACGCCGGCCTCCTTGGCGACAGCATTCATAGCCTCGTAGTTGTCAGGGGTAGCGCCGTCGAGAATGACGTTCTTGCCCGCGACTGCCAGAGCAGCCTTGGCGCACTCCACATCCCAGCACTCCAGGATCAGGTCACGGCCGGTAGCAGCGGCCTTCTTGACCAGCTCCGCGTAGACAGCGGGATCGGACTGCTTGTTGGCGACGAAAACGAACTCAACGTACATTCTCTCGCCGATACGCTCGTAGTCAACCTTCTGCAGCTCGGCCAGCTTCTTGTCGGCTTCCTCAGCGGACATGCAGGTGCAGACGGAAACTGCGTACAGGTTCTTGTTGACCAGAGTCTTCTCGTGACGGAAGAGGACAGTCTCGCCGCCCAGCTTGTGATTGCCGACGGTGATGGTCTTCATGGGAGGCGCGGTCTGCTCGTTGAGCATCGCCTTCGCGTCGTCAGAGAAGTAGGGGCACTTGTCGATGGACACAGCACCCTGCGCCACCTTCATGCAGAATGCCATACAGGTGGGGCTGCCGCACTCCTTACAGTTCTTCTTAGGAGACAGCTTAAAAATGTCAAGACCTTTCAAAGCCATTGTATGTATCCTCCTTCCGATTACACGAGATCCGTGATGAACTTCTTGATGGTGGCAACGGCTGCGGGATGACGCATGATGACAGCGTCAGCGCCGCCGGTCAGGTTGGCAGCGGCGGTGGAGACTTCCATCCCGATCGCGCGCTCTTCCCGGCTGCCCCATTCGGGCTCATCTTCTTCGGAAGCGGTGGATTCCTTCACGGCCCAGGCGTCGGGAGACACGGGGGACATGATGGGCATCTGCAGGTCGGCATCGGACTGCGCCAGAGCGGCCAGACGGACACGGTCCAGAGTGGAGGCCACGTACTCGAAGCCGTAACCCACGGCGGCGGTGCCGATGTTCATGACGATGTTCTCAGGGTTGATGGAGAGGCCCTTGAGCATGATGTTCAGCTGCTTGGCGAGGTTGATGTCGTCAGCGGTCTCAGCGCCGACCTTCTGGCCGTAAGCCAGGGCGACGGAAGCACCGACGGTCTTGTAGTCCTCGTTCCGGGCGGACAGAACCAGAATGTTCTTGCCCTGCAGCGCCTCAGCGATCTTGCTGAACAGCTCGCCGTCCTTCTCGATGTTCTTGCAGCCCATGACCACGATGGGCATAGTGGTCGCCTCGGCGACAGCCTTGGCGTCGGCCACACAGTCGGCAACGGAGCGGTTGGCGCCGTTGGGGTCTGCGGACTCAAAGTGCAGGCACAGGAAATCCGCGCCGGGCATAGTCTCTGCCTTCTTCGCAAAATCGACCATAGTGGTGCAGCCGGCGTAGAACTCCTTCAGAGCAGGAGCATCCCACTGTGTTGCCAGATCGGAAATTTCAATACCGATCTTGGGCGCGTGTTCGATGGCAGCATCGAAGGTGTAAAACGGCATCACGTTCTGACCGCCGATGACGATTGCCTTGTCACCGGTGCCCAGCGTCACGGCATTGATCTTGCCGCTGAAGGGTGCCGTTTTAGGAGTGAAAGCCATAATTTGTAATCCCCCTTGATATATTTTCCACACGCGGGGCGGAAACCGTCCGGCGCAATTATGGATGTGTTTCTGCCGCGGAATGCCGCCCGGCATCCTGCGGGTTTACCGGCTTACAGGCCGATAGACTGCATAATTCCCCGCAGCGCGACCTTCATGGGGTCGCTGTCCGGGAGCTTCGCGGACGGATTGCCGTCGCAGTCGCAGCGGTAAACCGCCTCGTCGTGAGGCAGGACGCCGAAGAGCTTGAGGCCGTGCTTTTCGATCTCGGCACGGACGCCGTCGTCCAGCTTTCCGTCCGGCGCGCGGTTGATGATAAGGCCCATCTGTCCGGGGTTTAAGCCCATCTCGTCGATCATTTCGGCGATTCTCGCCACGGCCTGAACGCCCCGGCGGGAGCAGTCGGAAATCAGAAGCATGGTGTCCACGTGGGGAAGCGTCCCCCGGGCGATATGCTCCAGCCCCGCCTCGTTGTCCATGACCACGTAGGAATAGTTGGGCAGATACTTGCCAAGCTGAGATTGTAGCACGCCGTTGACATAGCAGTAGCAACCCTTGCCCTGGGTGCGTCCCATGACCAGCATGTCGAAATCGTCGTCCTCGATCAGGGCGTCGCCGAACTTCATTTCCGCGTAGTCCGCCTTGGTCATGCCCTTGGGAATGGTGCCTTTCAGCTCTGCCTGTGCCATTTCCTCCCGGATCTGGCCGAGAGAGGTCTCCACCTCCACGCCCAGAACTTCGTTCAGGTTGGAATTGGCGTCGGCATCCACCACAAGGACGGGGCCGCGCTTCTTTGCGCACAGGTAGTCGATGATCATGCCGCAGGTAGTGGTTTTGCCCACGCCGCCCTTTCCGGCAACAGCAATGGTATGAGGTGCCATAGTCTGGTTCTCCTTAAAAGTGATTTTGCGTAACGCTGGTTCGGAGCGCAGCCCCTCCCGCGTTTTCTCCCTTCCGGCGAAAGCGGAAAAGGAGCGGCCGACAGGTCGGAATTTCGTCCATACAGGCCGCGTCACCACGCGCACTCATGGCTCGGGAGCCGTTTTTGACTGCGGATGGTGACTTTGCCCTACGGGCGCACTTCGCCCATATCGGTACTAACTTATCGTATCACATATGCCATCTAAATTCAACCCATAATTTGCGAAATTTTTTCAGAAAACTTGCCCAACTCTCATTTATCCGACGGCTGCAAGTGGATATTTTTGTTACACCGGCGTGAACACGTACTTCTGGATCAGCCCGTCCACCACCGCGTGGATGGTCACGCTGCCGCCCGCGCCTTTTTCCGTGGAAAATTCCACGGTTTTCCCCTTCAGGCGGCCCCGCAGATATTCCTCCGGGTCGTCGCATTCCACATCCTCAAAGAACACGTCCCGCATCTGGTTGTTGCGGCAAAGGTTCTTGATCTCGTAAACCAGCTCATATTCTGCCATAAGCGCTTCTCCTTACAAATCACGGCTCTGCCCGGCATTTTGCCGGGCTGTCCTTTTTCCCTAATATAGCACATCTGATGCTTTTCCTCAACCGGGATTCCCTTTTCCGACAAAAAATGGTTGCTTTTTTCATGCGGCTCTGCTATAATGCACCTGTACGCAGGATTCGTACATCGGTAGTACAACAGCTTCCCAAGCTGTGAAGGCGGGTTCGACTCCCGTATCCTGCTCCAAAAATAGCAGCACGCCCTGCCTTGATTGGCAGGGCGTGCTGCTTTATTTATTGTACATAGCTTGCAGAACTCCGACACGCTTAGGGCAACGCCGCAATGGGGACACGGTTCCCTTACTTGCGGAAAGGAATCGAGCTTCCGGATTGTGACATATCCTCTCGCGAAGAAGATACTGTCAAATTACAGAGAAATTGAGGTGCCTTGTGTGAAAGGGTGGGGAATATTGCTTGTTACAGGGTATTGACGAATCCGGTAAAATACACTATACTAGTCTTAAAAGATATCACTGCTTTGGTAAAACTGCTCATTCCCGGCTTTCCCTTTCGCAGTTTTCAGTAGCTGACACTGCGGGTGAGCCTTTTCTCTTCTCTAAATTCGGGCATTTCCGATACGTCCTCCAGAATCTCCTGCGCAGAAGCGCACGGATGGCGGGAATGCTTCGTCTTATTTCCGGAGGTGGGAAATAATTAACAAAAATAAAGCTGAAAATTCGTTAATTCTGACACACAATATTCGACGTTCAATGGTTGCATTTACGTGTTAAACGTGATATCATCTGTATTAAGAGATTGGAAACGATTCCAATTCCCGTATATCACCGGGAATCAGGTCTTTTAGCTACATTGTGGGAATGACGGGCAGGAAAATGACCGCTGCTTTTTTCTGCTTTCAGCCGTAAGCGCGGATTGGAGGGAAGTCGGATGACGGATAAGGAACTGAGACGGTTAAGCCGGGGCGAGCTGCTGGAAATGCTGATTGCGCAGACGGAAGAAAACCGTCAATTGAAAATCAGGCTGGAGCGTGCGGAGGCGCAGCTCCGGGATCGCAGAATAGCGGTTGAAAAAGCCGGTTCCCTTGCGGAGGCGGCGCTGCAGCTGAACCGTGTATTTGAGGCCGCGGACAAAGCCGCGCAGCAATATCTGGAAAACGTGCGTCTTATGTCGGAAAAGGGAAGCGGAGAGTTATGAAGTCGAAATCGTGGAAATCTCCCGAGCCCCCGACTCTGGAACAGCTGGAGGCGGAGCTTGGCAGAGAAAAATACAAACGGCGGTATAAACGCGTTCTTCGCAGCACCGTCTATACGCTTGTGGTTGTTGCGGCCGTAGCCGTGCTGGTTGCTACCATCTGGATGCCCGTGCTGCAGATCTACGGGTCTTCCATGACGCCCACGCTGAAGGAGGGGGACATTGTCCTCTCCGTCAAGGGCTCGGGCTTTGAACCCGGCGACCTGGTGGCGTTCTACCTGGGAAACAAGATTCTGGTGAAGCGCTGTATTGCCGGCCCCGGCCAATGGGTGGATATCGACGAAAACGGAAATGTATCCGTGGACGGAAGGCTGCTGGAGGAACCGTACCTGACGGAAAAAGCCCTTGGAGAATGTGACATTACGCTGCCTTATCAGGTGCCGGATAACCGTTACTTCTGTGTGGGCGATCACCGTTCCACCTCGGTGGATTCCCGCAGTACCGCGGTCGGCTGCATTTCCGATGAGCAAATCGTCGGAAGAATCGTATTCCGGGTCTGGCCTCTGCCGGACTTCGGCGCATTGAGATAGGAAGGATGGTGAAGGGATATATGAAGTATGATGTTCTGCGGGGTGCGGAAAAATACACGAAGGTGCATAAGAGGAAGCGCCTCCGGCATCGGGTAGTGACCGCGCTTGCCGGTGTGGTGGTATTCTGTACCACCTATGCGCTGATTCTGCCGGCTATCACACTGGAAAAGCAATGTGACATCCCGGAGCACACCCACACGGACGCCTGCTATGCGCAGGTGACGTCGGTTGAGAAAAGGGCTCCCGTGTGCAGCGCGGAGACGCTGGAAATTCATCGGCACACGGCGGACTGCTATGATGCCGACGGAAATCCGAGGTGCGGGTATGCCGATTTTGTGGTTCACAGCCATGATTCCCGCTGCTACGACGAAAAAGGGAACCTCTGGTGTCCGCTTCCCGAGATTGAGGCACACCGGCACACTGCCGGCTGCTATGCCCTGCCGGAAGAACATACCCACGCGGAGGGCTGCTATACGTCGGTGCGGGGCAATCTGGTCTGCGGGGAGCATGTCCATACGGATGCCTGCTACACCGAGACCGCCGTGCTTGCCTGCGGCCTGGAAGAATCCGAGGAACACCGGCATGACGAGAGCTGCTATGAGACGTCCCGGGAACTGACCTGCGGCATCGACAGCGACCATAGTCATACCGATGCCTGCTATGAATGGGAGCAGGTTCTGAGCTGCGACCTGCCCACGGATTCGGCGGAAGATGCTCAGCCGGTGCTGGTCTGCACGAAACCGGAGATCGTCCTCCACCGTCACACGTCCGACTGCTTTGACGCTGACGGCAAACTGATATGCGGACAGACCCAGATTCTGGAGCATCGGCACTCCGACGCCTGCTTTGAGACGGTGGCGGAGCCGGTGGACACCGGGACGCTGACCTGCACCGATACGGCGCACGTGCATACCGCCCGGTGCTACGGCACCTGGGAGCTGGTCTGCGGACAGGAAGAACACACCCACAGCGAGGCTTGCACTCAGAATGAGCAGGAAGAAACGGTATTCTGCGGTAAGGACGCCCATACCCACGGGGAAGCCTGCCGGGACGAAAACGGGGAGCTGGTCTGCGGGACGGAGGAGCACACCCACAGTCTTGCCTGTTACGCGGACCCCGGCGCGGACGTGGAAACGGCGGAGCTATGGGAGCAGACCTTTGCGGGGGTGACGCTGACCGGGAATTGGCGGCAGGATACCCTTGCCATCGCCGAAACCCAGCTGGGCTATGCCGAGAGTACGAAAAACTACGTTGTCGCGGAGGACGGCGAAACGGTTAAGGGCTACACCCGCTATGGCGCGTGGTGCGGGGAGCCTTACGGCGACTGGAACGTCATGTTCCTGACCTTCTGCCTGCATTACGCCGGGGTGGAGGGCGTCGACAGAGACTGCGGCGGCTGGGTCACGTCCTGGGCGGACGCCTTTGAACCGGCACAGTCCCACACCCCGGCGGTTGGAGATCTGGTGCTCTTTGACCGGGACGGGGACGGCACGGCCGACCGGGCGGGTCTGGTGGCGCAGATCACGGATTCCGGCTTCGCCGCCATGGAAGGCGACGCGGAGGACGCGGTGCGTCTGCTGACCTATGGGGCGGACGACCCCGGGATTCTGGGCTATATCAACCTGCCGGAGGGGCCGAAGGAATTTACCCTGACGGCGCAGACCGAAACCGGCATCACCGTGACCATCACCGGCGAGAGTGCCTCCCTGCCCTATCCGGCAAGGGAAATCACGGTAACGGTGACCGAGGTGACGGATGGGGAGCGTCGGACGATTCGCGATCAGATTTTGGGCGAAGAACAAGCCGAACCGGAGCGGAGCTACCTGCTGGACATCACCCTGTGGCACGGAGAGGAAGAGATCGAGCCAACCGGCTCCGTGACCGTGACCTTCAGCGGCATTGACACGGAGGGGCTTTACCCCAAGGTCTACCACATTGATACGAATGCCCAGACCGCCACGGACATGGAAGCGAAAACCGGAGAGAACGGCGACGTGACGGTAGACACGAATCACTTCTCTCTCTATGATTTACGGCTTCTGACCTTCCAAGATCTGTCCGGCTATGTCGGGGATAAGTTCTCCGAGGGCGGCAACTTTAAGCTGACCGGCGATGCCTGGACGGCGGATGGGGCTAATAGCCCGATTTTGAGCATTACGCAGAACACTACCATCGATTTGAACGGGCATACCCTGACGATCAGCAAGGCCAATCAGTACTTTGATGTGCACGAGGGTGCGAAGCTCACCATTATGGACTCGTCCAACAGTATTCAGGATACCGGATCTACGGTCACTGGAAACGTGTACGGCAATAAGGCGACACTGGAAAATGATACCCTGACGTATTACATCACAGAATCCGCGGCCACCGGCACCGGCACCACGGAAACACTGGTAAAGCATACCGTCCCCCTCACCCGCGCAGGAAGGATTCTGTGTCAGGAGGCTTCTGCACAGGCGATTCTGGTCAAGGGTGCATTGGAACTACAGAGCGGTGTCCTCCAAAACACCGGCGGCCAACATATATTCACCGTGGACCGTGGAACGCTGGACATAAATGGCGGCTATATTGTGGGCAGCGGCAGTAACGGCACGCCCGGCGGCGGTATTTACGTTGACAACGGAACGGTGAATCTCCGGGGCGGTGTCATTGCGGCCAACCGTGGCAGTTCCGGCGGCGGTATCTTCTTTCAAAACGGAACACTGAACATCTCCGGCGGTGCGGTGACGGGCAACGAGGTCATCAATGGACACACGGACAACGGCGGCGGTATCTTCGTTCAAAACGGAACGCTGAACCTGTCCGGCGGCTATGTGACCAACAACTATAAGGCATGCGACTGCGACGTCTGCCAGGGCGATGTCAACAACACCCACGGCGGCGGCGGCATCGCTCTGGCGAACAGTTCCGCTATGAACATGACCGGCGGCTATGTCACCGGCAACTATTCCGGTCTGGCAGGCGGCGGCATTTACGCGGGCTTCCATAGCCACAATGTCAAGTTTACCATGAGCGGCGGAACCATTGCCAGCAACTGCGCCGAACTGGGCGAGGGCGGCGGTCTTCGTATCGCCGGCGGCACCGACGGCGTGATTCAGGCAACGAACAAGGTATACATTACCAATAACATAACGAATACCAACAATGACTGGGGCGGCGGCGGTATTTTCGTGCAGGATAAAGGCAACCTGAACATTACCAATGCTCTGATTACGGACAACACTGCGGGCGGTTATGGCGGCGGCGTGGCGGCCTGCCCCACCGGCGAGACGTTGATCACGCATACCGATGGCGCGGCGATTTACGAAAATATCGATTATGGGAAGAAGATGTCCGGCGGAGGAAACGACAAGACTGCCGATAAAGAAGTTGCCCAAAAAAACGACACCTTTACATCCAATGGACACAAGGACTATTTCTGCGTGCGCAGCGGTGGCAACAACCCGATTTCTCTGGTTACTGGTAGGATGTTGGGCGACGGCGCGGCGAACTGGACTGGCTCCAGTGACGGAAAACACATCACAATCAGCAAAACCGGCTATGCCACAGCCAATTACCTCTTTGGCCTTGCCGCAGACCCTAATTCGGAGGCCATTGCCGCGGCGAAGAATGCTGCCAGAGTGATTATCACCGGCAACCAATCCAGCATCCACGGCGGCGGCATCATGACCAACGGCGGCCTGATTCTTGGCAAGAGAGAGGCAATTGTAACGGCCACGCCGGAACTGGACATTATCGGTACCAAGGCTCTGCTCAAGGACGGCGTAGCGCAGGATAGCGGACGGGACTTTACATTCCAGCTGACGGACGAAACTGGAAAGGTTTTCGGAACGGCAACATCCGATGCTGCTACCGGGCAATTTACGATTTCGCCCGACGAGCAGTATTCCCAGGCCGAAACCCGTACCTACACGCTCAGCGAGGTCAACGACAATCGAGCCGGTATCACCTATGATACGGATGTACATACGATTCAGGTGACAGTTTCGGAGAAAACCGTTACCCTTTTGGGTGTGACGTTCAAAAGCTACTATGTGTCCTCCGTTACGCTGGACGGCAGCGAAAGCGGCGGTTCCTCCGGCCCTGGCTCCGGAACGGGCCCCCAGACGGGGAAGTTCAGGGTACGCTATCAGAACACGAATAACTGGAACAACGTGAACGTGTACGTTTGGGATGCTGGTGGAAATATAGTTGGCGGGTGGCCCGGTCAACCCATGACAAAGGATACTACGAATGACACCTACTATTACGACCTGACCGTTACCGAAACGGGTAATTACAATTATATTTTCAACAATGGTTCTGGTGAGCAAACAGGCAATATTGAAAATGTCCCCTATGCACCGGGACAAGAAGCGGTGTTCAATTACAATGGCGTAGTATCAAACACCGCCGCCAGCGGCTCTTCGGGGGCGGGCGATGCGGTTGGGCAGGGGGCCAATCCGGATGGGTCTTACACCCTGACCATCCCGGGAAACGCCTTTACCAACACCATGACGACCCGGGTGGATTTGCAGATCGTGAAGACGGACAGCGTGGACGCTTCGAAGCTGCTGGAAGGCGCAAAGTTCACCCTGCAAGAACCGGGGACAGAGAACTCTATGGAGGTCACCACCGATAAAGACGGCATCGCGCTCTTTTCCGGCATCCGGCGCAATACCACCTACGATCTGCGTGAGACAAAGGCGCCGTCAAATTACATGACGGCAGGACCCTGGATTCTGGAGGTCAGGGACGAAGACGCGACGCTTTACCCGGCCACGGAGAACCCGGACGGAACGCTGGAAAAGGCCAGCGACACCGACACCGGAACGGCTTTGACCGTTACCACCGGCACCGACTCCAAGGTGTTGGAGCTTCCCATTCAGGACACCCTTTGGGGCTACAAGCTTCCCGACACCGGCGGAGCCGGAACAACCTCTTATACCGCAGGCGGCCTGGCGCTGATCTTCGGCGCGGCGACCCTGTTGTATAGCCATTGCAGGCGTCGAAAGGAGGATGAGGCATCTTCCTGATACGCGGAAAGCCACCATTCAAATTCAGAATTATGATGAAAGAAGGAGCACAAAAAATGAAACACGCAAGAAAACTCGCCAGTCTCCTGCTGGCACTGGTCATGGTCTTCGCCCTGGCCACCACAGCCTTTGCCTCTGAAACAGTAACCCCCCCCACCACCGGCACCATTACCGTTGCGAATCCCGTTGCAAATCAGGAGTACAAAGCCTACAAGATTTTTGATGTGGTCTATGATGCGGCTAAGGAACACTATTCTTACACCATTGACAGCACCAGCGAATGGTTCAACACTGTCAGTGCCTATGCTACAGGGGCGCATGGCCTGACGCTGACCCAGGTCAACGGTGGTGATACTTATGTCGTTACTACCGGCAACGGCTTCAGCGCGCCCGACTTTGCCGTGGCGTTGAAGGCGGCTGTCGATGGTATGACCGGACTGCAACTGTCCGGAGACGCTAACTCTGTCTCTGTTTCCAACCTCGACCTGGGCTACTACTTCGTCGCCAGTTCCACCGGCGCACTGTGCAACCTGACCACCACCAACCCGACTGTCACCATCCACGATAAGAACGACATGCCCTTTGAGAAGACCGATAATAAGGTTAGCGCCGATGTGGGCGAGACGGTCAACTACACCATTACCGGCAAGGTACCCGATACCATGGGATTTGAAACCTATACTTACGAAATCGCCGATACCATGAGCGAGGGATTGACCTTTAACCGGAACAGCCTTGCGGTAAAGGTTGGAAGTGCTGATGTGACCGCTGACACCGACAAGTGCACGATCGCCTATGATGCTGAAACCGCTCCTAATACGTTCAAGGTGACCATTCTTGTCAAGAATTGCACTGTTGGCGATGCCATCACAGTTACTTATACGGCTACCGTCAATGAAAAGGCAATTGCGGTGGTCTCGAAGAACGAGGCAAAATTGACCTACAGCAACGATCCTACCGATTCGACCCATACGACCACCACGCCCGCGCAGAAGCAAGAGGTCTACAGCTCCAAGATCGTTATCGACAAGTTTGAGTCCGGCAGCAAAACCACCAAGCTGCCTAACGCGAAGTTTGTCCTGTACAAGGAAGTAACCACTGATGCTGGAACCTCTCTCGTGTACTACAAGTGGAATACCGATAAGAAGGTCGAATGGGTTGCAGACAAGAATGCTGCCACTGTCATGACAACCAACGCTCAGGGCGAAGCCACCTTCGGCGGCCTTGCCGACGGCACCTACAAGCTGGAAGAAACCAAGGCTCCCGCCGGCTACAATCCGCTGACTGCGCCTGTTGAAGTTAAGGTAGCGGGCAGCAGCACGGATATCACGAAGCTTTCTGTTACCGCTGAGGTCGAAAACAAAACTGGCACGACCCTGCCCTCCACCGGCGGCATGGGCACCACCGTCTTCTATGTACTGGGCGCTGTCCTGGTGATGGGCGCGGTCGTCCTGCTGGTCACCAAGAAGCGCATGAGCGATGCCAATCGTTAATTCCTGAGAGTACACACCCTGTAATTCCGCTTTCTATATCTAAGTCCTGTGCCGGGGAGCGCCCCTCCCCGGCACACAGCCACAAGGAGAACCCTGTATGCGAAAACATCTATCCACCATTGTTCTGGTTTTCCTATTGCTCATAGGGCTGTCCCTGTTGCTGTACCCCACCGTCAGCGACTACTGGAACTCCTTCCACCAGACCCGCGCCATCGCCACCTACGCCGAAAACGTGGCCGCTCTCGACAACGCCAGCTATGACGCCATCTGGGACGCCGCCCGGCAGTATAACCGGAACCTGTGTAGTCGCAGCAACAGCTTCCTCCTCTCCGAGGAGCAGAAGGCCGAATACGAAAGCCTGCTGGACATATCCGGTCAGGGGGTCATGGGCTATATCGAGATTCCCGAAATTGACGTGAGCCTGCCCATCTACCACGGCACGGAAGATCCCGTCCTACAGGTGGCCGTGGGCCATCTGGAATGGACCAGCCTGCCGGTGGGCGGGGAGAGCACCCACTGCGTCCTCTCCGGTCACCGGGGTCTGCCCAGCGCCAAGCTGTTCACCGACCTGGACAAGCTCCGGGAGGGGGATACCTTCCTCCTGCGGGTGCTGGATGAGATCCTGACCTATGAGGTGGATCAAATCCTCATTGTGGAGCCGCAGGATACCGCCGCACTGGAAATTGTAGAAGGCCAGGACTACTGCACCCTGGTGACCTGCACCCCCTACGGCATCAATACCCACCGGCTGCTGGTTCGCGGACACCGCATCGACAATATCGAGGAAGTCAAAACCGTGCGGGTCACCGCCGACGCCGTCCAGATCGAGCCGATGCTGGTGGCGCCCGTCGTGGCGATCCCCATGCTGCTGATTCTGTTGATCCTTCTGCTGCTGCCCAGGCGCAGAAAGAAATAGGAGGTTTTTTCATGAGAAAGCATGTTATTTCCGGCCTGCTGGCGCTGCTTTTCCTGCTTGCTCTGCCCCTGTCCGCCGCCGCCCACGCGGTTCCGGATGAGAGCCGGAACGGCCATTGCAGCATCACCATCTCCATGACCTACAAGGGAAAAGCCGTCCGCGGCGGCACGCTTGCCCTGTACAAGGTGGGCGACGTGGCGGAGGACGACGGCAACTACAGCTTCGTCCCCGTGGAAGAAATTCAGGCGGACATTCCCGAATTCGGCGACATCGAGTCCCCGGATCTGGCGGGGCGGCTGGCGGAGCTGAAAGGGAAGCTGACTCCCGTCACCTCCGATCCCGTGACCGTCGATAGAGACGGCAACGCGACCTTTTCCGACCTGACCTTCGGCCTGTATCTGGTGGTGCAGAAAACCGCCGCTCCCGGCTACGGGAAAACCGCTCCCTTCCTGGTGAGCGTGCCTTACCTCTACCGGGACGAATACCAATACGACGTGACCAGCCAGCCCAAGACCGATCTGGAACGGGAGGTCAAGCCCACCGCGCCTCCCTCCTCCGGCGGCGGGAAGAAGCTTCCCCAGACCGGGCAGCTGTGGTGGCCGGTGCCGGTGCTGGCCTGTGCGGGGCTTGGCTGCATCGCCGTGGGTCTGTTCCGCCGCCGGGAGGCCGGGGATGAAGGCTAACCGGGGAACCGTCTGGATCAATGCGGGGCTGCTGCTGATTGCGGCGGCCCTGTTCCTTTCGGCTTACAATGAACGGGAGTCCCACGAAGCCCGGGACTCCGCCCGGCAGGTCATTGCCCAGCTGTGCGACGTGCTCCCCACGGAAGCGGGCGATGACGAAGCCGAACCCACGACCGTTCCGGAAGCCCTGCCGGAAGTCCAGCGGGAGATGCCGGTGAAGACCATCAACGGCCGGGACTACATCGGCGTGCTGAGCATTCCGTCGCTGGAGCTGGAGCTGCCGGTGATCAGCCAGTGGGACTATCCCGCATTGAAGGTTGCCCCCTGCCGGTATTCAGGCTCTCTGTATCAGGACAACCTGATCATCTGCGCCCACAACTATGCGTCCCATTTCGGAAAGCTGAAGGAGCTCCAACCCGGGGACACCGTCCTGTTTACGGATATGGATGAGCATGTGGTGACCTTCCAGGTGGTGGAGCGGGAGACGCTGAACCCCATGGACACGGAGGGGATGGAAGCAGGGGACTGGGATCTGACACTGTTTACCTGCACCATCGGCGGACAGACCCGTGTGACGATCCGGCTTGAACGGGTGGAAGTATTCCGGAATCCCGAACAGGAAGACACCGTCCAATCCGAAAAATAAACGCACAATCCGGCAAAGGCTTTCGGCAAGAAATGCAAGGGAGGTAGGAACCGTGAAAAGGGTGTTTGCATGGCTGACCGTCTGCCTGCTGGCCGGGTGTCTGGCCGGGTGCGGCGGGGAGAAGCGGGTCGTCACTTCGGACACGCTGTATGTTCCGAGGATTGAGGGCATGACCGAAGCCTTTATTCTGGGCATGGACGCCTCCATCGTGCCGTCGCTGGAGGCGGGCGGCGTCCGGTACTATGATTTTGACGGTAAGGAGAAGGACGTTTTTGAGATCCTTTCCGAAAACGGAATCAACTACATCCGGGTTCGGGTGTGGGTGGATCCCTACGACGGCTCCGGCCGGGGCTACGGCGGCGGAAACTGCGACATCGGCACCGCCCTCGCCATCGGCAAGCGAGCCACCCGGTACGGCATGAAGCTTCTTGTCGATTTTCACTATTCCGATTTCTGGGCCGATCCCGGTAAGCAGATGGTTCCCAAAGCGTGGGCCGGTATGGAAATCGACGAAAAGGCCGATGCCCTGAACCGCTACACCGCGGATTGCCTTCAGCAGCTGAAGGACGCCAAGGTGGACGTAGGCATGGTGCAGCTGGGCAATGAGACCAACGGCAGTCTCTGCGGGGAAACCACCTGGGGGAACATCTGCCAGCTGATGGAGGCCGGCTCCCGAGCCGTCCGGGCAATTTTCCCGGAGGCACTGGTGGCCGTTCACTTCACGAATCCGGAGAACGCCGACGCCATGGGTTTCTACGCGAAAACGCTGGACGATTTCCGACTGGACTACGATGTATTCGCCACCTCCTACTACCCTTACTGGCATGGGACGCCGGAGAATCTCGCCGCCGTGCTCTCTCAGATTGCCGAAGCCTACGGCAAGAAGGTCATGGTAGCGGAAACCTCCTACGCCTACACCCCGGAGGATACGGATTTCTTCGGCAATACCATCGGCGAGGGCGGCAGCTATGCCAAACCCTATCCCTTTACCGTACAGGGACAGGCCGATGCCGTGGCGGATGTTGTCCGTACAATGGCAGAGGACACGACAAACGGCATCGGTGTCTTCTACTGGGAGGGCGCATGGATCAGCGCCGGAGGCCGCAGCCGGGAGGAAAACAGCCGGAAATGGGAGCAGTACGGCTCCGGCTGGGCCAGCTCCTACGCCGCCTCCTACGACCCGGAGGACGCGGGCAAATACTACGGCGGCAGCGCCGTGGACAATCAGGCGTTTTTTGACAGCACGGGGCGCGCGCTGGAATCCCTGAAGGTATTCCCCCTCCTCCGGACGGGAACCCACTGATACTAGTTTTCAATAAAACGGTTAAAAACCGTTTTATTCGGCTGCTGTTTCAGCAGCCAGCGGCGTAGCCGCAAAAAAACGTAAGTCCATACATTTCTCGCCGCTACCGGCGGCCTGCGAAGAATTCGCGGGATAAAATGGTGTTAACCATTTTATCGAGAAATAGTATGAGACCCGTACCCGACGCAGTGCTGAATGCTGATACGATTTTCGGATGAAACGTTCAAAGGCGGGATCACACATGAAAAAAATTCTTCTTCGCGCCGCGGCGCTTCTGCTGGCCTTGGTGCTGGCAGGATGCGGCACAGCCTCTCCGGCGGAGACCGTGCCCACGGAGGCCGACAAAACGGACGACAACTACCGGGTGTTCTATGAGATTTTTGTCGGCTCCTTTGCCGACTCCGACGGGGATGGAACGGGAGACCTGAACGGGATTCTCCGGCACCTGGACTATCTGAACGACGGGAATCTCCTGTCGGATACCAGTCTCGGGGTACAGGGGCTGTGGCTGACGCCGATTTTTGCCAGCCCATCCTATCACAAATACGACGCAACGGATTACTACCGGATCGACTCGGACTTCGGCACCGAGGACGATCTCCGGGCGCTCCTCGACGCCTGCCATGCCCGGAACGTGAAGGTGATTCTCGATCTTGTCATCAACCACACTGCCCGGAACCACGAATGGTTTCAGTCCTTCTGCCAGTCCCACGCCGACGCCAATCCCGACGACCCCTACTACGATTACTACAGCTGGTACACCGGCGAGACGCTTCCGGCCGGGATCACCTGCGAAAAGATTCCCGGAACGGCGGACGAATATTACGAGTGCAACTTCTCCCCGGACATGCCGGAGCTGAACTATGACAATCCCGCCGTCCGGGAGGAAATGCTGAACGTAGCAAAGTACTATCTGGAGCTGGGCGTGGACGGATTCCGCTTTGACGCCGTCAAGTATCTTTACTATGGAGAAACCGGCCGAAGCGCGGCGTTCTGGAAGTGGTACACCGACCAGCTCCGAGCCGTGAAGCCGGAGGTCTATCTTGTGGGCGAGTGCTGGTCCGGCGAGTCGGAGATCCTTGCCTACTATCCGGCCATGAACTGCTTCAATTTCTCCGCCGCCCAGGCCGAGGGCGTCATTGCCTCCGCTGCCAAGGATCAGGACATCAACCGGTTCACGGGCTACATGTGCGCCTTTCAGGACAAGATTTCTCAGGCGAACCCCGACGGCATGATGGTTTCCTTCCTTTCCAACCACGACATGGATCGCTCTGCCGGGTATCTGATGCTGGCGAACCACTTTCCCCAGATGGCCGCCAATCTCTATCTGCTGTGCAGCGGCTCGCCGTTCCTGTACTACGGGGAGGAGATCGGCATGAAGGGCGTCCGAGGTTCCGCCAATACCGATGCCAACCGGCGGCTTGCCATGCTCTGGGGAGACGACAGCAGTCCCCGGGATCCGGAGGGCAGTACCTATCCCTCTTCCAAGCAGACCAACGGAACCGTAGAGTCTCAGCTGGCACAGGAGGGGAGCCTGCTGCGCTACTACTGCCGCCTGATCTCTATAAGAAACCGCTACCCGGCGATTCCCCGGGGCACCTATACACAGGTGAATCTTGGCAGCGCCAAGTGCGGCGGCTTTCTCGTGGAATATGAGGGAAGCACCCTGTGTATTCTTCACAACATCAGCACGGACATTCCCTTTACGGTAGATCTTGCCGATACGGACATTCCCTGCCGCTCCATTCTGGAGGTCATCGGCATGGGCGAAGCGTCTCTGGAAGGCACCGTCCTGAGCCTTGCCCCCCAGACCTCCCTGATCCTCGGCTCCGCCGCTCCCTAACCGCCATCGCCATCCAAAACCGCTCCGGATACCATCGTTACCGCAAATCTCCCCCGGCTGTGCCGATTTTTTCGGTACAGCCGGGGGAGATTAAACATGTATTCTTTTCCCGCGCTCGCGGGGCTTCTTGGTATGCAAACGCATAGCAAAATGGATAATGTGCCATTTTCCAGCCCCTGCGGGGGCTGGAAAATGATGCACAAACTCTTCATGCACTGGCTTTTGCGCAGTTTTGGGGTGCGGTGCTTACCCGTGAAGCCTTATCCGTAGATCAGATTCCGCTCGGTTTCGGGATCGAACAGGTGCATGACTTCGCCGGGGAAGCTCACATGGATCTTCGCGCCATTGACCAGCTCCGCCCGCTCCTGTCTGCGCAGGCCGAGGGTGGGTACCCGAACCACCAGCTGGGCGCCGTCCTCCGTCTCCGCGTGAATGTGCAGCTCGCTGCCCATCATTTCATTTACGATAATGGTACAGGGAATCGCATGGGGGCCCGGCTGGGACAGGGTGATGTGCTCCGGACGGACGCCCAGAACCAAACTGCGGCTGTCCACCGCCTTTGCCGCCAGATTTTCACCGGTCTCACCGTCCACCTCAATCCGGCTTCCGAGAGGCGTCACATAGTACTTGCCGTTCTCCCGCACCAGCTCCGTGCGGAAGGTGTTCATCTGGGGCGCGCCGATGAAGCCCGCCACGAACAGATTCACGGGATGCTCAAATACCTCCGTGGGGGTGCCGACCTGCTGGATGAAGCCGTCCTTCATGATGACGATCCGGTCGCCGAGCGTCATGGCCTCGGTCTGGTCATGGGTTACATAGATAAAGGTCGTGTCGATCTTTTTCCGCAGGAGAATGATTTCGGCACGCATCTGATTGCGGAGCTTGGCGTCCAGGTTGGACAGCGGCTCATCCATCAGAAACACCTTGGAATCCCGAACCATGGCACGACCGATGGCCACACGCTGCCGCTGGCCGCCGGACAGCGCCCGGGGCTTCCGGGTCAGATACTCGGTAATGCCCAGCACCTTCGCCGCTTCCGTGACGCGCCTGAACACCTCATCGTTGGGAACCTTCTTCAAACGAAGGCTGAAGGCCATGTTCTCAAACACCGTCAGGTGGGGGTACAGGGCGTAGTTCTGGAACACCATGGCGATGTCCCGATCCTTGGGCTGGAGGTCGTTGACCACCACACCGTCGATCTCCACGGTACCCTCGGAGATCTCCTCCAGACCCGCGATCATCCGCAGGGTCGTGGATTTGCCGCAGCCGGAGGGGCCGACGAAGACCACAAATTCCTTATCCTTGATGTCCAGGTTGAAATCGTGAACGGCCACGACCTTCTTGTCGTAGACCTTCTTGACGTTGGTTAATTTTACAGATGCCATAGCTTTCCTCTCTCCTTATCCTTTCACGGCGCCGCCGGTGACGCCTTCCACATAGTACCTCTGCAGGAGCATGAACAGGATGGTGACGGGAAGCGCCACCACCACGCCGCCCGCGCAGAACATGGTATAGTTGGTGGCAATCAGGGTCTTCGAGGAGATCCAGTATTGCAGACCCACCGCCACATTCATGCCCACCTCCGTATTGTGGGAGATATACTTGGCAAACATGAAGTCGCCCCACGGAGCCATGAACGCAGTGAGAACGGTATAAATGACAATGGGCTTGGACAGAGGCATGATCACCTTGTAGAACACCTGAAAGCGGGAAGCGCCGTCCACCCGAGCCGCTTCGTCCAAGCTCTTGGGGATGGTATCGAAGAAGCCCTTGGACACATAGTATCCCATGCCGGAGCTGGCGCAGTAGACGAGAATCAGTCCCGGCACGGAGTTGGCTCCCGTCAGCCCCATGCCGCTGAGAACCTTATACAGCACGATCATGGTGACGAAGCCCGGGAACATGCCCAGAACCAGGCAGGTGTTCATCAGCAGCTTTCTGCCCTTGAAGCGAAGCCGGGAGAGAACATAGCTGACGCTCAGCACCATAAGGGTTTGCAGCACCGCCGTAGCCAGGGCGGTGATCAGCGTATTGCGGAACCAAATGGGGAAGCTCGTTTTGGTCCACAAATTGATGTAGTTGTCAAAGCCCCACTGCTTGGGGATGATGTAGCCCACACGTCCGGTGGATTCAGTCCGGAAGGACTCCAGCAAGATGCACGCAAAGGGCGTTAGCCAGATAATGGACATGAGGACAAGGATCACATAGAGCACAGTATTGGAAACGGTACTTTTCATCCGGATTCCCATGTGAGATCGATTCCTGCTCATTACGAATAATCCTCCTCATTTCTGGTAGACGGGATCACGTTGTAGACGATCAGGGAAAGAACCGCGACAACAACGAAGATCATGATGGCAATCACGGCGGCCAGCTTATAGTTGCTGGTGGCACCGGTGGTAATATTGAACAGCCAGGTGATCAGAAGATCCGTAGTTGTGGCACTGCCGCCGCTGGTTACAAGATCCGGACTTGCCGGGCGGCCGTTGGTCAGCAGATAGATTACGTTGAAGTTGTTGATATTGCCGATGAACTGGGTCAGCAGGTAGGGACCCGTGACGAAGAGCATGTACGGAAGCGTGATCTTCATATACTGCTGCCAGGCACTGGCACCGTCAATTTTGGAGGACTCGTACAGATCCTGCGGAATATTCATCAGAATGCCGGTGCTCACCAGCATCAGATAGGGGATACCGACCCAGATGTTGATCACGATGACAAGGATTCGGGCAGAGGTGGTATTCTCCCAGAAGCGGATGGCCTGATCGATAAAGCCCAGCTTCATGAGCATGGCGTTCACGACGCCGTTGGTATCGAAGAGTTTGGAGACATACAGCAGGGAAATGAACTGAGGCACCGCGATGGTCAGAACCAGAATGCCGCGCCAGAGCTTTTTGAAATGGATTCCCTTCTTGTTGATGAGGATCGCCACCAGCATTCCCAGGAAATAATTGGTGAATGTGGCAAAGAACGCCCACATCAGCGTCCACGAAAGGATCTCGCCGAAGGTATAGCTGAGGTTCGCGTCCGCGCTGCTGGAGCTGATCAGCTCGTTAAAATTGTTCAGCCCCACCCATGTAAAGAGGTTGCTGTAGCCGTCGTGGGCGCCGTCATAGTTGGTGAAGGCAACGAGGATCATAAACAGAATCGGGATTACCGTGAAAACAAGGATGCCCGTGATGGGCAGTGCCAGCAGCGTCTTGTGGAACTGATCGTCCAGCACGGAACGAAGGTCGTCTTTTCCGCTTTTGAGCTTCTTGCCCGTGGCAAGGATCTCCTCCGAGATCCGGTTCTGCTTCACGTTCAGCCGCCATGTGTAGACAAAAGCGATGATGAAGAGGATGGTCAGGAGGCCGTACAGCAGAATCTTAAAAGAGTCGTCGCCGTTGACCCGGACGTAGGTGTCCAGCACCTCGTTGTATACCTCTCCGGGGGGCACATCGCCAAGCGTGCGGAACTTGCCCAGCCAGTAGCTGCCGGTTGTGACCATATATACGATGAACACAGATTCAAAGACAAGGAACAGCAGTCCCCGCAGCACCTGACCCCGGGCAATATTGCCGAAGCCCATCACAAGGTAGGATACCTTCGTTTTCCAGCTGCCCCTTGTAAAGGTGGTGGCGCAATCCGTCAGCTCGTTTCGGATGCCCCTGAAAGCGCCTGCGATCCCGTTCCCGACGGCTTTGACCAAAGAGGCCAGCCAGCCGGGGATGCCGAGAACGAACAGGACAATGTTGTACCACAGACGCTGAAACGTGTTCAGCCTGAGGTATTCCAGATCCGTCAGTTTCTTCATGATCAATCGGGATAAACCTGCGTTTATCCGCCTACCTCCATTCTTTTTGGATTTGGCTGTCTCCGGGAACCGTTTTTCGCTTTGGCGGGAAATGCTGCCCGCCCAAAAGCCGGTTGCGGAGGCGTCCATTTGTTTCCGGTGTTCCGCCCAAAAAGGAAGCCGGCGGTGCCGGGGCTCCTCCTTCTTCGGCGGGACACCGGGCCGGAACAGGGAGCACGCTCCGAATCCCGTCGGGACTCGGAAGGCAGCGGCAGAGGGACCTCAAAAGAGCCGCTCGGGCAAACCCGAGCGGCTCCCCCTCTCAGAACTCTATGTCACTGCGTTTGTGGATGGAAGCCTGCCTTATTCGGCGGGAACCAGCTCCACGGTGCCTTCTTCGCCGTTGAGGGTCAAACGGACTTTGTAGGTACCGGCGGTCTCGACCACGAAGTTATTGCCGTCGGTGCCGTAGGCAACGTCCCAGGCCTTGCCTTGACGAACCTTGAACTCAACGCCGGCATCCATCTGGTAGGCCTCATCGGTCAGCCAGCTGCCGTCGTCCTGCTTGGTCATGGGAAGATCCACGGACCAGCTGTCGCCGTTGATGGAGCCGATGACCGTAAAGGCCTCCCGCTCCTCGGCGGACATGGAGAACAGGCCCTTAATGGAGGTCTCATAGCTCTCCAGCGCGGCCTTCAGCTCTTCGTCGGTGGTAGCCTCCTTGGCAGCGGTGGCATAAACCTTGGCAATATCCCACCAGGAACCGTCAATCTGTCCCTGCGGCGTAGCATAGGCACTCTGAGCAGCCAGAGCGGCCAGAGCAGGATCACCGGCAACCTTTTCGGACTGCTGGGCAGCCTTGTTGGAGGGACCCCAGCCCACGGCGTCGAACCGGGCAAGCTGGCACTTCTCGTTGGTCAGGTACAGGGCAAGCTTCTGCAGAACGGCGGTCTTCACGGGATCGGTCTGGGGCTTGACACCCACCAGCTTGTTGCCGGAGAAGGAGCCAAGGTGGTAAGAGTTGCCGTCCACGGTGAAGCTGGGCAGATCGGTGCAGGCGTAGTTGTCGCCCAGAGCGGCCTTGGCGGAGCTGGTGCCCCAGGTGCCGACGATGACGACGGCGGCGGGGATGGCAGCGGAGAAGTCATCGGCAGAGCTGGAGGACTTGTAAGCGGTGGAGTTCAGCAGCTTCTTCATACCCTTCAGGGCGATAACGCCGTTGTCGGAATTGAAGTCGTCGTCAACGCTCTCGAAGCTCTTGCCGTCGGCGGACATGGTCCAGTTGGAGTGGCAACCGGTAGCGAAGAAGAAGGCGACGTTGTACCACGCGGAGGTCTCAAGCTCCATGGAGAAGCCGCGGCCGGCGGCCTCGCAGTCGGCAATGATGTCTTCCAGGCTGTCCACGTGCTCAGCGGGAATCACGCTGCTGTCGTAAATCATGAAGTAGCCGTTATCGGAGGTCATGGGATAGCACCATATATCGGAGCCAATGGTGGCGGCCGCAACGGCGCCGCTGTCGTTCAGCTCGGTGACTTCCGCGGCAGCCTTGGTGCCAAGCTTGGTCAGGGCGCCGGCCTGCACCAGACGAGCCAGCTGATCCTGCGCGAAGCAGAACAGGTCGGCGCCGTCCTCGACGGAGGTGATCATCTGGGTGGCGGACTCGGACTCGGTGACGCCCTCAATGGTGGCGTTGATGACGATGCCGGGGTTCTCTTCCATAAAGTCCTTGATCTGCTGCTCGGTCAGTTCCTTTACACCGGCCATCTCGGAGACCCAGACGGTGATGTCATAGGTGCCGTCCAGAGAATCGGCCGCGGCAGCGGCGGTGGGGTTGGCAGCGGCGGTGGGGTTGGCAGCGGCGGCGGTGCCGGCGGGGGTTGTGTTGCTGTTACCGCAGCCGGCAAACAGGCCAAGAACCATGCCGACAGTCAGAAGCAGCGCGAGAATCTTCTTCATTTTACATTTCCTCCTTGATATTATAAATTCGCTGGCTGATCCCGCAGACCGGAAAGCGCTTTCCATAAGGGACGGGCAGAGCGGAAAAATACTCAGGTATTTTCCTGTGTCCTCCGGTTGGAATCGTTTCCAGAAAGCCGGGAAAAAACAGGGGGAGTGCTTAAAGGGTTATTTTCTTCACACTTCCCTCTAAAGAAAGAATACTCGATTTTCCGAAACAAGTCAACTGCGCAGTGTGTATAAAAAGATGCATCAAAAATTGTTGAAACTGCCAATGTCCTGCGGAAATGCTGCCGGTAACGCCCTGCCATGCGCTTCCCGGCTTGATTTCTTTCCGGTTTTCTCAGCCATTTGCGCGTTTTTTCTTGATTTCTCTGCCGCCATTCTCTATAATACATTTGTCGCTTTCCGATCCTCCCCGTACCGGGAGCGGAAAGACTACGCGCGGCGGAAGTCCGCGGTACTTCCGCCGGAAACCATCCGAAGTCTTCCCGTGCCCCGCCATCCGCCCCTGTCCCGGCAGTTTCCGGTATTGGTCGGATGATCCATACAAAAACAAAAAACGGAGGAATTGTTATGTCTGCATCCTGGCTTCGTGACGCCGTATTTTATGAAATATATCCGCAGAGCTTCCGGGACTCCAACGGAGACGGCATCGGCGACCTTCCCGGTATCGCCGAAAAGCTGCCCTACGTGAAGAGCCTCGGCTGCAACGCCCTGTGGATCAATCCCTGCTTTGACTCTCCCTTCAAGGACGCGGGCTACGACGTCCGGGACTATAAGAAGATTGCGCCCCGCTACGGCACCAACGAGGATATGGCTCAGCTGTGCCGCCGCGCCCACGCGCTGGGGATCCGGGTTCTGCTGGATCTGGTTCCCGGCCACACCAGTGAAGAACACGAATGGTTCCGCAAGAGCGGCGAGGCCGAGCCAAACGAATATTCCGGCCGGTACATCTGGACGGATCATGCCTTTGCCGGGGGCGACGGTATGCCCTTCATCGGCGGCGAATACCCTCGCAGCGCCACCTATATCATCAACTTCTTCAAATGTCAGCCCGCCCTGAACTACGGCTACCGGGAACGCCGGGAACGCTGGCAGCAGAGCATCACCAGTCCTGACGCCCTTGCGACCCGGGAGGCCATGAAGGATGTGATCCGGTTCTGGCTGGATCTGGGCTGCGACGGCTTCCGGGTGGATATGGCGGAGTCTCTCGTGAAGAATGACGGCACGGAAAAGCTTGCCACCATGGAGGTCTGGCGGGACATTCTGGGCGCCATTCACAAGGAATATCCGGATGCTGCCTTCGTTTCCGAGTGGAATCATCCGGACAAGGCTCTGCGCTGCGGCTTTGACATGGACTTTTATCTCAACTGGGACGGCAACGGCTACAGCACCATGATGCGGGACTACACCCTCCGGGACGGCTGCGGCAGCTACATCGGCAATACCGGCTTCTTCTCCCGGGATTCCGGCACCGACGTGAGCCGGTTCCTTGCAGACTACCTGCCCCAATATCACGACAGCCGCGACCACGGCCTCTGGTGCTTCATTACCTGCAATCACGATACCCCCCGTCCCGCCGCGGGGCTGACAGACGCGGAACGGCGGCTGGCCTTTGCGTGGATCTTCACGATGCCCGGCGCTCCCTTCCTGTACTACGGCGATGAGCTGGGCATGGACTATCGGGTCATCCCCACCAAGGAGGGCGGCTACCACCGCACCGGTTCCCGGACGCCCATGCAATGGGATGCAGGCCCCAACCTCGGATTCTCCGAGGGCGCGGCAGAGGATTTGTACCTGCCCGTGGAAGCCGACGCGCGGCACACCGTGCAGGCGCAGGAGCCTGACGAGAATTCCATGCTCTCCCATGTCAAGCGGCTGATTGCCCTGCGTCACGCCGAGCCGGAGCTTCAGAACTACAGCCCGTTTGCCGTCTATGCTGCCCGCGGCCGCCTGTTTGCCTACAAGCGAGGGAGTCTGCTGGTCGCCATGAACCCCGGCAGCGGTGAGGAGACCTGTCAGCTGGACGGAGCCTATATCCCCCTCTTCACCGTCGGAACCCCTGCCATGGAGGGAGATACGCTGCATTTGCCTGCCCAGAGCTTTATCGTTCTGAAGCCCAAGGAGAAAGCCGCCCCTGCTCACGCTTAGGAAGCCTCTGATACCAGGGAAGCTCTGAATAAATCGGCTGCTGCCGGAGCGCGGGCAGGGTCTGGCTGAAAACCGTCATCATGCCAAAACAGCGAGGAATTTCCGCCTGCTGTGCACCATTTTTCCTTGCAATACACAAGGTGTTCTGCGAAAAAATGGCTTCATCAGACGGAAAATCCCTCGCTGTTGGTCATATTCCCGGTTTTTTGCTAGACCCTAGCCGGTTCGCTCGACAACTGCGTTATCTTGGCGTCCCTTGGAACGCTTGCCTTGCTGCGCTTTTTTCTGCCTTGGGGCTACCTCCGGATCCTTAATGATGTTTTACGGTACCCCCCTTTTACCCCGCCGCGTCCAGCATATTCTCAATAAAAATCCCGTACCCCGTAGTCGGATCGTTCACCAGTACATGGGTCACGGCGCCTACCAGCTTGCCGTCCTGAATAATCGGGCTTCCGCTCACGGGTGATTGCCATTATGGACAACACGATATGTTCGTAAAGCTTTTTCCTTTGTACTGTTGATAGCCAATTGCTTTCTTTTGCGCTGTATGGTAAAATATCCGGAGAAAAAGGTGTGTTTCATTTCATGAGAATGGAGGATTTGCAAATGCTGATGAACAGTGGCGAGTACTTGGATTTGGTACAGAATATCAAGCAGGAAATCCAAAGTGCGCAATATAGGGCAGCGCTGAATGTCAACAGGGAACTGATATGCCTGTACTACGATATTGGGTCAGCCATCAACGAGCATAAAACCTGGGGAAATAAATTTATTGAAAACCTTGCTACAGACATTAGGCTGGCATTCCCGGAAGCAAAAGGGTATTCGGTGCGAAATCTCAAATATATGGCGAAGTTTGCGCTCCGTTTTCCGAACTTTGAAATTGTGCAAGCGGCGCTTGCACAAATAACGTGGTATCATCACATTGCATTGATGGATAAGGTGAGGACAGCGGAGGAGCACATTTGGTATGCCGATCAAGCAGCTGGGAACGGGTGGTCACGCAATGTTTTGGTACACCAAATTGAGATAGGGCTCTATCAACGCCAAGCGCTGGCTAAGAAAATAGCAAATTTTGAAGAACGCTTACCCTCCCCACAAAGTGAGCTTGCCGCGCAGACGATGAAAGACCCCTATGTGTTTGACTTTATCCTGTTTAAAGAAGATATGGTGGAGCGGGATATAGAACAGGCACTTGTGAAAGATGTTACAAAGCTACTGTTGGAATTGGGAACAGGATTCGCCTTCCTTGGAAATCAATATCACCTGAATGTGGGTGGAGATGATTTTTACATTGATTTGCTGTTTTACAATCTGAATCTTCGCTGTTATGTGGTGATCGAACTGAAAACCGGTGAATTCAAGCCGGAATATGCCGGGCAGCTGAATTTCTATCTTTCAGCGGTAGATGGGATTCTAAAAAAAGAAAATGATCATCCCTCTATTGGCTTGCTGCTGTGTAAGAGCAAAAATGACCTGGTGGCGGAATATGCACTCAAGGATATGTCCAAGCCCATGGGCATCAGTGCGTATAAAGTAACCAGCAGCCTGCCGGAAGAACTGCAACGGCAACTGCCATCGATTGAAGACATTGAAAAACGGATCCAAAGGGAATAATTTCACGGGGATGACATTTGCTGTCCCTGCATTCATAAATCGGAATTTGGTGGAGAACATACTATGGAAAATTTTTTATATCTTATCGTGCAGTGTACATGGGGTATTTTACAGTCTTTGTTGGGATTGATAAATTTTTTGCTTCATATTCGTGACAGACACTATTTTTATCATGGTGCAGTAATAACAGAATGGAATGATAAATCAAGTGTCTCTTTGGGAATGTTTGTATTTGTAACGAAAGAACCATACTTTTATGATAAATTAAAAGTTGAGTATACAAAAGATGAACTTTTAAAAAGACTTCTTGTACATGAATATGGTCATACAGTACAGTCCCTTATTTTAGGTCCACTATATCTTATTGTAATTGGGATGCCTTCAACTTTGTGGGGATTTTTGCCGAACTTACATAAAAAGAGAAAAGATGAGCAGATTTCATACTTTTCATTTTTTACAGAAGGATGGGCAAATAGACTGGGTGAGAAGGTAACAGGTGAAAAGTCAATGGGGAATTTGGTAATAGATTAGGATTGATTACAGGAAGATAACTTCCAGTTTATCGAACTAGCTCTCCCGGAAAACCTCTCCGGGAGAGCTGTTTTTCACCCCGCCGCGTCCAGCATATTCTCGATAAAAATCCCGTACCCCGTAGTCGGATCGTTCACCAGCACATGGGTCACAGCGCCTACCAGCTTGCCGTCCTGAATAATCGGACTTCCGCTCATGCCCTGCACAATGCCCCCTGTGGCTTCCAGCAGCGTTTCGTCCGTCACCTTCAGCAGCAGATTTCGCCCGTCTGTCCTGTCTTTTGGATAAATTTTCAGAATTTCCACAGAATACTCCCGTGGCGTATCGCCGCTGACTGTGGACAAAATGGCGGCTTCGCCGGTGTGGATGTCTTCTTCGGTGGCGATGGGCAGCGGTTCGCCTTTCCAGCCCCGCTTCGTCACGCCGAAGACGCCCTGCGGCGTGTTCCGCAGAAGCTGCCCGATGACGGTATCCGTGTTCGCCGTGCCTTTCAGCTGCCCCGGTTCCCCGCACTTGCCCTTTTTTACGGTGAGAACCGCGGCGTCATAGGCATCGCCGCTTTTCATGCGCAGAAGATTCCCTTTTGTGTTGCTGACGCCGTGACCCAGCGCGCCGAACCTGTGGGTATCCGGGTCATAAAAGGTGATGGTGCCGATTCCGGCGATGCCCTGCCGCAGATAGACCCCAAGCCGCGGCCCGGAGTCGCTCTGCCGGGTGGGAACGGTCACGGTGCAGCGGCGGTTCCCCCGGCGGACGATCAGCTCGGCGTCGCCGTCGCAGCCCTCAAGCGCCCGGCGGACATCCTCGGTGCAATCAATGGTGGTCGTGTCGATCTGGACGATCTCGTCACCGATCTTCAGTCCGGCGGTTCTGGCCTCGGCGCCCAGAACGTCGTCAAAGGCAGCAACCGTGACCGTATTGTCGCTGAGCTGCAAACCCACGATCTTCCCCACGGGGATCAGCAATTCTGCTGCCCGGGCGTTTATAGGAAGCAGCGTCATCGCGACAGCAAAAATCGTCAGAAATTTCCCGATTCGTTTCATTTTTTCAGCCCTCCTCATGTTCGTGCCTGCCTTGTTAATATGACCCGGGCTGAAAAACATAACCGCTGTAAATGTCGAAAAATAAGGAACAGAATGGGGACTTTGGCGTTTTTTGTCTTGATTCTCATTTTATATTTGGAATTTGCCCCGTACCGCCGCGGCGGATTTTTCTTTTTTATTTTGCCTATTGACAAAGTAGGTTGGTAATGCTATATTACCCATAGACTTACTAGGTAAATACCTCAGGAGGAATCAACTGTTATGCAAGTTTATGCTGACAACGCGGCAACAACGGCCATGAGCCGAACGGCCATCGACGCCATGCTGCCCTATCTCGACAATATCTACGGCAACCCCTCCAGCCTGCACTCCGTGGGTCAGAGGGCAAAGGAAGCTCTGGACGCCGCCCGTGAAACGGTCGCCCAGTGCTTAGGCTGCGAGCCGCGGGAGATCATCTTCACCTCCGGCGGCAGCGAGGCCGACAATCAGGCCATCATCTCCGCCGCCCGCTACGGCGAGAAGAAGGGCAAAAAGCACATCATCACCACCGCTTTTGAGCATCACGCCGTGCTGCACACGCTGGCGAAGCTGGAAAAAGAGGGCTTTGAAGTTACCTATCTGGACGTCCGGAAGGGACACAACGTCACCGCTCAGCAGGTGAAGGACGCCATCCGTCCCGACACCTGTCTGGTCACCACCATGTACGCCAACAACGAGATCGGCTCCATCCTGCCCATCGCGGAGATCGGCGCCGTCTGTAAAGAAGCGGGCGTGCCCTTCCACACCGACGCCGTTCAGGCCGTCGGCCATCTGCACATCAACGTCAAGGAGCAGAACATCGATATGCTCAGCCTGTCCGGCCACAAGTTCCACGGCCCCAAAGGCGTGGGCGCGCTGTACGTCCGCCGGGGCTTCCCCCTGGTAAGCATCATCGAAGGCGGCGCGCAGGAGCGGGGCAAGCGCGCGGGTACGGAGAACATCCCCGGTATCTGCGGCATGGCGGCAGCGTTGAAGGAAGCCTGCGACCACATGGACGAGAACATGCCCAGAGTCGCCGCCATGCGGGACCGGCTGATCGAGGGGCTGAGCAAAATTCCCCACAGCGCCCTGAACGGCGACCCCGTGAACCGTCTGCCCGGCAACGTCAGCTTCTGCTTTGAGGGCATCGAGGGCGAAAGCCTGCTGCTGCTTCTGGACATGAAGGGCGTGTGTGCTTCCTCCGGCTCCGCCTGCACCTCCGGCAGTCTGGACCCCAGCCACGTGCTGCTGGCCATCGGCCGGGTGCATGACGTTGCCCACGGCTCCCTGCGGCTGTCTCTCAGCGAGTACAATACCGACGAGGAGATCGACCACATTCTGAAGGTCGTCCCCGAGGTCGTTCAGTATCTGCGGAACATGAGCCCCGTGTGGCGGGATTTGCAGACCGGCAAACGGCAGTATATCCTGTAACCGCCCCCGGCGAAGAAATTTGATAAGGAGAATGAAATTATGGCACTGTACAGTGAAAAAGTGATGGATCATTTTCAGCATCCCAGAAACGTTGGCGTGATCGAGGACGCCAACGGCGTCGGCGAGGTCGGCAACGCCAAGTGCGGCGACATCATGAAGATCTACCTGAAAATTGAGGACGACATCATCAAGGACGTGAAGTTTGAGACCTTTGGCTGCGGCAGCGCCATCGCCTCTTCCTCCATGGCCACCGAAATGATCAAGGGCAAATCCATCCACGAGGCCATGGCGCTGACCAACAAGGCCGTGGCGGAGGCGCTGGACGGTCTGCCCGCCCACAAGCTCCACTGCTCCGTCCTGGCAGAGGAAGCCATCAAGAAGGCGCTTCAGGACTATTTCGACCGCAAAGGCATTCCCTACGACGAGAAGGATTTCCCCGCCTGCGAACACTGCGCCCACTGCGAGAGCGTATGATCGTATCCACAAAGGGGCGTTATGCTCTGCGGGTGATGGTCTGTTTCGCCCAGCGGGGCGGGAACGAGTACATTCCCCTGAAGGAGATCGCGGAGTCCGAGGGCATTTCCCAGAAATATCTGGAATCCATTATGACGACCCTGTCCAAGGCAGGGTTTGTGGACGCCGTTCACGGCAAAGGCGGCGGCTACCGCCTGAACCGTCCCCCGGAGGAATACACCATCGGCAGCATTCTCAAGCTGACGGAAGGGAGCTTAAGCGCGGTGTCCTGCACCTCCATGGGCGCGTCGGCCTGCTCCCGGACGGAGTGCTGTCAGGCCAAGCCCATGTGGGACAAGCTGGACAGGATGATCGACGGGTTCTTTGAGGGGATTACTCTGGCGGACCTGCTTCACGACAGCGTAACGGCATAAAAGAAACCGGCATGACGAAAATCATGCCGGTTTTTGCTGTAAAATAGCCGTTTACATCTGGAAAATGTTTCCGAGAACCGCACCGTTATTTTCCGGTTCCCGGGGGCGGAGGGAATCGTAGGCCAGCGCGTAGGTGACCTCCACCCGGTTGCGCAGGAAATAGAAAATGACAAAGGTCACTGCCAGATACACGCCAAAGAACAGGAAATAGGCGACCGTGTCGGAGAAGGGCAGGGTAATCCCCAGATCAGGCAGGAGCTGGTCGCCATAGTTGACCGCAATGGACACCAGCATGGCGGCGTAGTACCACCACATGCTCAGATCCAGCCGGAACAGGTTCCAGCGGTTGCCCTTCGTCATCACCCGGCTGTCCCGCAGAGCTGCCAGCGCACCGGTGGCGGGGCGGTCAATGATGAGATAATCCGCCATGCGGTACCGGTAGAATACTGGCGCGGCGAGGGCAAGGGACAGCACGCCAGACAGCACTGTCGCAGGCATCATGGCGTCCATGAGCTGCGCGTAGGTGGCGTCGTCCAGCAGAATGCCGGAGGTGCCTGCGTTTTTGACAAGGGGCATCAGAATGTCCACCGCCGAATTGGAAAGGGGCGTCATCATGTAGATCGCGATAGCGACGTACATACTTGCCATGGCCACGCCGCCGAAAATCAGCCCCTTCAGCAGCGTACAGCGCAGCAGCACCCAGAACCGGTCAAAGCCCAACCGCATCCCGTTGGGGGAAGCGTACTGCCCCCGGGCAATGCGGAGCATCGTGGACAGATAGCCCAGCTCCAAGCACATGAGGAAAACCTCCCGCACAATGGGCAGCAACATCTGCGCAGTGGTCAGAGCGGAGCGGACGCCCATGCTTCCAAGGCCGCCGGTCTTGGCGATCTGCTGACTCAGAATGTAACTGACAACAGTCGCCACCGCCGACACGGCAATGGTAATCAGGGAAAAATACAAAATAATTTTCTGTCCTTCCCGGGCGTTGGCGAGCCGCCCGGCGGAAAAATCCTTCAGCTGGCGGGTGTTTCGGATATCCATGAATACGTCTCCGTTTCAAAACTGGCTTTAGCATCAGTTGACAAGGGGACACATGGTTTTCCCGGCTCCAAACGGCGTCCGGCTGTGTTATCCTCGCCCGCCTGTCTCGTCTGCCTTGCCAGCCTCCGTTTATGCTCCGGGAAAACTCGAAGACCCGTCGGGCGCTCTGGCGCGTCGATGGCAAGGCAGAGGACGTAGGCTTGCCGGCGCAAGTCAAGGACGATAACGCAGCCAGCGGCGTGCCAGAGCGTCCGACGGGCATGTGCCCCCTTGTCAGCTGATGCTATGATTGTTATAAACGAAATTCGGAAAAATAGCAAATGAAATTTTTGTAACAGTGGAAAAACGGGGAAAGGTATGGTATAATCCGTTCAACCACAGGAAAGAACGGAGGGCAACTATGGAACTTGGAGAAAAACTGCGCTTGACGCGGCTGGAAGCGGGATTGTCCCAGCGGGCGCTCTGCGGGGACGAGATCACCCGGAATATGCTCTCCCGCATTGAAAACGGCGCCGCCCGGCCGTCCATGAAAACGTTGGGCTGTCTTGCTGCGCGGCTGGGCAAGCCCGTGAGTTATTTTCTGGAAGAAGATACCGTTTGTTCGCCTAATCAGGAGATCATGACCGCTGTCCGGCAGCTGTTTGACGGGAAAGATTATGCCGGGGCAATGCGGGCGCTGGTGCAGTACCGCGCCCCGGATGAAATTTACGATCGGGAGCGGCAGCTGCTGGAGATCCTCGTCCGGCTTTCCCTTGCCGAAGAGGCTATCTCGGACGGGCGGGAGCCATACGCTTTGGAGCTGCTGGAAACCGTCGCCGATTTGGGGAAATCCGCAGTCTATTATTCCGCAGATCTGGAGCAGCGCAGACTTCTGCTGCTTGCCCGCATCCCGGGGCAGGTCGTTAATTTGCCCGGTCTGGACGAGGCGCTGACCGTGCAGGCCACGTCGGCACTCGCCGGGGGAGACGTCCAACGCGCCGCCCATCTTCTGGACGGGGCGGAAGACCGCACCGCCCCCTGCTGGAACTTCCTCCGGGGGAAATGCCACATGGCGCTGGAAGAATTCCCGGAAGCGGCAAAATGCTTTCTCGCCGCCGAGGGGGAGTACAACGTCCTCCGGGAGCTGGAGATCTGCTACCGGGAAATGGGCGATTACAAAAACGCCTACATTTATGCCTGCCGTCAGAAGGACGCGCAATAACGAAAAAACGCCGTGCCGCTGAGGAAATTCCTTGCGGCACGGCCTTTTCAATGATTTTACGCTTTTTCCATGACCCAGAGGTTCCGGATCTGCCCCTCGATCTGCTCGTAGCTCCACAGCTTTTCGGAATTGGCCACGCTGTTGGGGTCATTGACCTGAAATTCGCCGTCCTTCACGCCCCGCAGGACGATGTAATGTCCCGTGGTGGTGAAATCCCCCTCCCGCATGGCGCAGATGATGGGCTTGCCCGCTTCCAGCGCGTCCACCATCTTTTTCTTGACCAGCGGAATTTCCGTGGCTTTCAGCCCCAGCCCCCCGCTGCCCTCGCTGATGAGCGTCCAGGAGGAACCGCTGCCCCGGGAATAGTAGCCGTTTTCCTGGGCAAACCGGGCGACCTGCCGGGGGTTCATGTTTTCGTCTCCGGTAAGGTAGTAGCCAACCATGGCAAGACAGGTTGGGCCGCAGCCGGTCTCCGCGATAAATCCCTTCCCGTACTTTTCGTAGCCCCACATGGGGTCCCACTGCAAAAACAGCGGCACGGTCCGGCTGTCCTTCCAGACGCTGAGATCGACCCCCGTGTCCTTCCGGAAGGGGTAGTTCAGCACAAAATCCTTCGTCTCGGGGTTGCGCTCGTAAAGGTCGATCAGGCTCTGGGGATATTCGCCGTAGGAGATGCCCTGTTCCTCGGCAAAGGCTTTCACCGTTTTCTCCGCCTCCGTGCGCTCTCCGTGATAGAAGGAGATGTCCCGGTACAGGTTGTACGCGGGCTTCGCGCCCAGAACCGCCGCCGCGATAAGCACAATGACGGCTACGGCGATCACCGCCCGCTGTTTCGTTTTCATCATAACCACATCCTTTTTGACTTTCCCCATTATACCACGGCATTTTTAGGAAGTCTTTTCGGAGAGGTTAAGAATTCCTTATTTTTAGCCTGTAAGGCATTTTCTGTCATGATGTAATTTATAAAGGGTGGTTTACACCAAGTGTTACGTCATGACTGCGGCTCATTTGTGGTGAATGGAAAACAGTTATGATAAGAACACTGGATATTGTTCTCCTGACGTGCTATGACGAAAACAGAACGTGGTGACAATAAAAGGAGAACCGGGCTTGAACGATTGCCATTCTTGCACCCTTTATACAACAGAAAATGCAGGCGCGAAATGAGTTTTATCGAGCAGTTGAATTTCCTTTTCATACTGAACTCCAATTAAAATCTTTAAAAAGATTTTAATTGGAGTTCAGTATGAGAAATTCTTTTTTCTTCGTCCGCACCTGCGCCAGTTCGTCGCTGAATGCGGAAATTGTCATCTGTTTATCCATAAGTTTATTATATCACACTCGGCGGTATTTGGCACCTTTTTCTGTGCGGTATTGCCTTAAAACTGACGCAACCGGAGAAGAAGATTGCCGCAGCACCCATACATAATTCCCCTTTTCCTGCAAATACTTCTACAGGAGCAAACCGCGCGTCACGCGCTTCAAAGGAGAAGAGAATTATGAAGGCAACAGGCATTGTGCGACGGGTGGACGATCTGGGCAGAATCGTCATTCCGAAAGAGATCAGAAGAACCCTCCGTATCCGCGAGGGCGACCCGTTGCAGACATCATTGACACGGTGGGAGAAATACTGCTTTTCTATGTTGGATTTGGCCAAGAGGCGGGGGTGGTAGTTGTACATAGGGACAACGAACAGGGCCAAGACTGTGAAAATCTGTAAACGAGAGACAACGCCGCCCGGTGGTACGCAAATGCGACCACCGGGCGGCGTTGTTTATTCAGGCCCTCCGCACCCGGGGTAGAGGTGCAGAGGGCAGAGAGGTATCAACGCTGTACGCGGCCGGTTCCGTCACCCGCCATAAGCTTGGTGACATCTGCCACACCCACGCGGTTGAAGTCTCCGATGACGGAGTGCTTCAGGCAGCTGGCAGCTACGGCAAATTCCAGAGCGGACTGCTTATCCGGGTAGTTATTCAAGCCATAAATCAGACCACCGGCGAAGCTGTCACCGCCGCCGACGCGGTCCACAATGTTGCGGATCTCGTATTTTTTGGAGACATAGAAATTGTCCCTGTCATTGAGGCAAGCCGCCCAACCGTTCCAGTCGGCGCTGTGGCTCTCCCGGAGCGTAATGGCAATGCAGCGCATATTGGGGTACTTCGCCAGAACCTTGTCCCCCAAGACCCGGTACTTTTCCCGATCCAGCTCTCCAGACTCCACATCCACATCCACGGTAATCCCCAGGGACTTCTGGACATCCTCCTCATTGGCAATAGCCACATCCACGTATTCGGCCAGTTGGGACATAACTTCGCTGGCTTTCACACCATATTTCCACAGATTCTTTCGGTAATTCAGGTCACATGACACGGTAATATTGCGTTTCTTTGCCTCAGCAACTGCTTCCAGGCTCAAATCCTTGGCACTTTCGGAAATGGCCGGGGTAATGCCGGTAATATGCAGCCATTCCACACCCTGAAATGCCGCATCCCAGTCGATGCTGCCAGGGGCTGCCAGCGCAAGGGCGGAATATTCCCGGTCATAGACCACCTTACTGGGCAGCTGGTTTGCGCCGCCCTCCAGATAATAAATGCCCATACGGCCCGGCCCCCGAAGAATCTTTCCGGTGCCGACGCCAAAATACCGCAGTTCCCGAATGCAGGCATCGCCGATCTCATTTTTGGGCAGAACGGTCAGCAATTCCGCGTCCATACCATAGTTGGCAAGGCTTACGGCAACATTCGCCTCTCCGCCGCCGAAGGTCGCTTCCAGCATAGGGCTCTGGAAGAAGCGTTCGTGTCCGGGTGCTTTCAGGCGAAGCATGATCTCACCAAAGGTTAAAACTTTCATAGTACCCTCCTTATTTCTGCAGCAGATGGACAGCAAAGCCGCCAAAAGTTTCTTTCAAATAGATCGCATTTATCCGTCCGTTCTTGTATTTTGCCGTAGCCGGGTCACAGGTGCAGCCCACCTTTTTCAGGACAGAAATGGCCAGCGGGATAGAATTGGTACGCACTGCAATATGGCCATGCTGGCCCAGATTTGCGGACTTCATTACTTCAATGCCCTCAGAAACAAAATTAGAGGAGTTCCCCGGCTTGACATCCAGGCCAAACGCGGTATGCAGGGCATCCGCCACCGCTGCAGAGGTATCCGCGCCGTCGCAATTGATGCCTACGTGCGCAACCTCAAACCCCAGTGCGGCTTTTCTGGCCTCCGCGCTGAGTTTGGTAATCTTATCAAAGTTCCCGGCTGCAATCTCCGCCTTGGGGCAGACCCAGCTTCCGCCCACCGCATGAACAAAGGGCGCGGCAACGAACTCTCCCAGATTTTGCACATTCACGCCGCCTGTGGGAATGAACTTGATTCCGCCAAAGGGTGCTGCCAGTGCTTTCATAGCCGACAGGCTGCCATAGACACCTGCCGGAAAGAATTTTACAACCTTCAGCCCCAACTTCATGGCTGCCATAATCTCCGTCGGAGTGACACAACCGGGAGTAACGGCAATGCCGTTATCCACACACCACTTGACAACTTCCGAATCGAAGCCGGGAGAGACAATGAATTTCGCGCCGCACGCAACTGCCTGCTTGCACTGCTCCAGCGTAATAACCGTCCCGGCGCCTACCAGCATATCCGGGCACTGGGCAGCGACAGCTGCGATGGCGTCTGCAGCAGCTGCCGTGCGGAATGTGATTTCCATAACATCGATGCCGCCGCGCAGCAGCGCATTGGCCGTTGCGGCTGCATCCTTTGCATCATCCAGAACAACCACCGGCACAATTGCCGATTCTGCAAGTCTTGTCAAAATATCCATAGCTTATGCCTCCTTATCCTTGCCAAACAGCTGAGTGTGCAGCGTTCGTCTTACGGCACCGGGCCCTTCCAGCTCCTGGCAGAACAACTCCTCAATTTTTTCAGCCAGTCCCGCCTCTACCAGATCCAGTCCAAAAATGGCAGGATTGGAAAGGATGGGACGCAGCTTGTTCCCGCAACTGCTGCGATCACCCACACGAGCGCCCGCCAGCGCCCCGCGCAGTTCCTCCAGCAACGGGTCCGGCGACAGGTCCATGGGCTTCCCTTCGTCATCCACCGCCAGCAGATACCGCAGCCATCCGGCGAGCGCCAAAGGAATTGCGGTGAGCTCACACAGGTTTTTCCCGGCAGCATGATATTTTTTCATTGTTTCGCCAAAACGAATGGGAATCTTCTGGGAGGTGTCCGTCACAATTCGCTGGGGTGTATCCGGCAAAAACGGGTTAGGCAGGCGTTGCTGGACAACCTCATCAATAAAAGCCTTGGGAGAGAGAATTCCGGGATCCTCTACAACGGGCAGCCCCTCCGTATAGCCCAGAGTCTTAATCAGCGCCACAATATCCGCATCCCGCATTTCGTCGCATATCAGCTGATAGCCCAGCATACAGCCATAAACGGACATGGCCGTGTGCAGCGGATTCAGACAGGTTGTCACCTTCATTGCCTCGGATTTGTTGACCACTTCCCGAGAGCCAAAGTAGACGCCCGCTTTTTCCAGCGGGGGACGTCCGTTGGGGAAATTGTCCTCAATTACAAGATATTGCGGCTTTTCCGCATTGACAAAGGGTGCGATATAAGTGTGCTTCGAGGTGATGATGGGCTCCATCCCGGTAATTCCCATTTCCTCCAACCGCTTTTGAACGGCCTCCGAGGGACGAGGTGTAATTTTGTCGATCATGCTCCAGGGGAAGCTGACCTTTCCGGATTCCGTCAGATAGTCCAGGAAATCCTTTTCTACCAGTCCCTTTTCCAGCCAGGCGTTCACGACCTCCCGAATGCTGCTTAGCAGCTTTTCGCCGTTGTGAGAGCAATTGTCCATGGAAACCACAGCCAGAGGCGCTGCGCAGGTCTTATACCGATGATACAGCAGCTCCGCCACAATTCCCATGGCGTGCACGCAGCCACTCGGCCCCTTCTCCATGTCCGCCGCAGCGGCGGGAATCAGGCTGCCGTCCGGTCGATGGAGCGCATAGCCCTTCTCCGTAATCGTGAAGCTGATCAACTGCAGACCGGGGGCGGCAAAAATCTGCTTCAGCCGCGCGATCTGGTTCGGCTGGTGTGCATCTGCCTTCAAGGCCTCCGCAACGGCTGCCATAACCTCGCAGTCAACAGTTGCATCCGCGTTCAGCGTCACGTTCAGGGTAAGATTGTCAAATGCAGTATAGATTTTGTCGATGATATCAAAATCGAAAGTATCTACTGCAATAATTCCCTTGTCCGAAAGACCCATATTGAGCAGACGCTGCTGCAGCTGCGCAATGAAGCCGCGAAAAATATTGCCGCTGCCGAAATGGACCCAGATGGGTGCCTGTCGGGTTACCTCAGCCATTTCCGCCACGCTGTAGCCAGGCAGCTTCACCCCGGCCTCTTCCCAGACAGCCCGGTTCTGCAGGCCCTTGTAAGATAGTTCCATAGGGATTCTCCTTTTCATTCTTTGACTTTCCAGAGCCCCAGAGCAGGGGTTCCTACATAATAAACTTCCTCTCCGTCATCCAGGGTATTCCAGCCTTCCAGCAGGCTGGCGGGATCATACCGCTGGACACAGGAATCATAGTCTGCCCAACGGAAGCCGACGGATTCAATCTCCTCCCGGCTGAGGTTTTCCGGCCGGGTTGCGTAGGTGACGGTGAAACGCCCATCGGCAGAGCCCTGCATCAAGTGGGCCGCGCTCATCTCCAGATTTTCAAAGCAGCCCTGCCGGTAGAGGTCCAAAACCTTCCGGGTACCGCAGTAGCCGTATTTCCGGGTCATTGCGTCCGTTTCCGGATTTTCTCCGAAGGCGCGGACTCCCGGTGCCAGCACCAGCAGCTCGCCGCAATCGGCCACGGCCATGCGGGTCCGGTAAATTCCCTTGTTGCCTACCCAGGTGGTTTTCAGCTCCTGAGGGTCCAGGTATGTTACAACCTTTTTTGCCGGGTGATCCAGATATGTAATGTTCAGCTCCTGGGACAGCGCCGCAGCAAGCTCAAAGGGTTTGCGGCTCATACCCGAATAAATGCCGCGCAGTGCCACCTGTCCGGCGCTCCGCGTTGTGACAGTCTGCATATACACAACAGGAATCTTCCCATCTACGAAATGCCTCTGGGCATAGTCATAGAGCTTCCGGGCAGGGCTGTCCGTAACGCCCAGGGCATTCTCAATGCCGCAGATTGCGCTGAGCATATGGGATTTGTTGATCATTTCTCTTCCGCCCAGGCCTACAAACAAATTCTTGCTGTAGTTTGCCATCCCCACAACCTCATGGGGGACCACCTGCCCTACGGAAAAAATCACATCAAAGCCGCCCTCCGGAAGCAGCTTATTCAGCTCCACAGCAATGGGCTCGCGATATAACCCGCCGCTGATTTCCGCCGTTACGCTGCTCGGAATCGCTCCCAGGCGAACCGTATCCGAATACCACCTGTGCGTGAGAAAGCAGTCGCTCGGTATGTCTCCGAAAAAAGCCAGCCTTTCCCTGTCATCCATGGGCATATGTGTCCCAAGGGCCGGAATAATCTTCACCTCGGCCCTCGGCGCAAAAAAACGGTAGAGCAGCTTGGTAATCTCCCCTGCCATGGAATAGCAGCGGGTGAAATCCGGCGGAACGATCAGTATCCGTCCGGCCTGCGCAAACTGTTCCGCCACGGCCTGAACGTGGGCCTCCAAAGCGGCTCCATCCACCTGCGGTGTACCGGGAGAGTAGATTTCTTTCATGGCATCCTCCAAACGTGTACCGGGGTTAAAACAGCACGATTACCTTCATGTAATTGCCGGGATTCTTTTCAATATCCGCAATCGTTGCAGGTGCATCGTCAATGGAAATGGTTTTTGTCAGGATTTTCCGGACGTCGACGCTGCCGTTGGCAATCATTTCCAGAGAATCCGCAAATTCGCGGGTCATGGCAGTCCGTGCGCCGCGGATATCCACTTCCTTGCGGGTAATGGTGGCCGTAGGCAGCGGTGTTTCTCCCGCAGGCCAGCCGGTCAGGGTAATCCGACCGGCACTGGAAACCAGCTCCAGCGTGCTGCGAATGGCTGCATTGGCACCGGAGCATTCGCAGACCAGCTCTGCCATTCTGCCGCCGGTGATCTCCGCGACCTTGGCCGCAGCGTCCTCCTGCATGGTATTGATCGTAAACGGGATTCCGCAGCTGCGGGCGAATTCCAGGCGTGCATCCACTACGTCCAGAAGGATCGGAACTGCCCCCAGTGCCTTGGCGGCCATTGCCTCCAGCAGGCCGATCGGGCCGGCTCCGATAATGGCAGCGTGCTCTCCCGCCTTCAATTCTCCCCGATGCAGGCCGTGAAGCGCGATGACCAGCGGCTCGGCAATGGGTGCAATGTCCCAGGGAACATTGGCAGGCAGCGGAATCAGCATGTCCGCAGGATGGCAGAAATACTCGGCCATACCGCCATCAATATGCACACCCAGACACTTGAGATCTGTGCAGCAATTGGTTCTGCCCAAGCCGCACGGATAGCAGTGGCCGCAGTATACATAGGGGTTGACCACGACCCGGTCCCCCGGTTGAATTCCTGCCGCGTTGTCCGCAGGAATCTGTTCTACAATACCGGCCAGCTCATGACCAATGATGCGGGGATAGCTAACCAGAGCATTGGTTCCCCGGTATGCGCCGATATCGCTTCCGCAAATGCCGGCGCTGACAATGCGAATCAGGGCCTGCCCGGGCCCCGGCTGAGGCTTGGGAACGTCAATGCAAGCTGCTTCCCAGGGCTTCTGAAATAGAACTGCCTTCATAAACCGTGCTCCTTCAATGCGTTGTTTTGTTTTTGCTTCGCTAGATGTATACAACAAGAGCATAGCAGGACAGCAGGGTGTTTGTCAACTGCTTTTTTCAGAATGCCTATCAAAAATTTTGATTTTTATTTATATATTTTTACTAAATTGGAGTATCTGTGAACATTTCAAGCAGCAGCCTGCACAAAAGCGCGCTTTCATTTTTGTAGAACATTCGCTGTTGCATCCCGGAAACTTCTCTGCTATGCTTATCTTGTATACAAGCTGTATTCAAGATGGAGTGCGATGGAATGGATGTAGAAAACAGGAAAGAACAGGCTTACGCAGAAATCAAGAAGCGGATCATGAGCGGGCGCTACCGTCCGGGTGAGGTATTCAGCGAATCCGCCATGGTCACGGACTTGGGAATCAGCAGGACCCCCATTCGGGAAGCGCTGGTTCGGCTGGAGCAGGAAGGGCTGGTTCGGGTGATTCCCAAATGCGGCGTGACCGTCCGCGCTTTGACGCTTTCGGACTTGAAAGCGCTCTTTGAAATGCGCCGGATTCTGGAGCCCTATGTGATCCGCCGATACGGGCATAACATCCCCCGAGACCAGCTGCTGGATATCTGGCAGGAGATGACCCAGGCATATACCGCCTCCGACTCCCAGCGGCAGTACAATGCCGATGCCAGGCTCCACAGCCTGATTTACAGCACCGCGCAGAATCCGTATATTACCAAGTTTGTGGAACAGGCCGTCAGTGAAAACACCCGGATACGTGCGCTGTCCGGAATTCTACCGGCACGCCTGACCGCATCCTACATGGAGCACAAGGCGATTGTGGACCATTTGCTGGCCGGTGACTGGGAGGCAGCAGCCTGCAGCATGGAGCAGCACCTGAGCATCGCTTTCGATCAGGCAGTCCAGAAACTACTGTAAACCGCAATACAAGAAAGGAAGGAAAATAAGTGGCTTTTTTAACCTGTGATTTTTTTGCCAGTCAACTGGGAATGGACATCCCCATGAATGTGCTTCTGCCCGAAAAGCGGCAGGAAAAGCCTGCACTTCGGCCGGACGCAAAATACAAGGTCCTGTACCTTCTCCATGGTCACAGCGACGATGCCTCATCCTACATCCGCAAAAGCGTCATTGAGCTGCTGGTGCGGCGCTATGATCTGGCAGTGGTTATGCCGGAGGCCCACCGCAGCGGCTACGGAAATTCCACCCACGGCCATGCCTATTACGACTATATACTGGAGGATGTCATGGTACAGGCACCCAACTTCTTCCCCATCAGCACCTCTCCGGAGGATACCTATATTGCAGGACTGTCCATGGGCGGCATGGGTGCAATGCGGATTGCCCTGAACAACCCCCACCGCTTTGCTGGTGTCGGCTGTCTCAGCGCCGGAATTCACAAGGGCGGCGTCGGAAAGAATATGTTTACCTCCGAGGATTTTGCCCAGAATGCCAGGCGCACCGCAGACAGTACCCCCAGCAATGATCTGGAAGCACTTCTGCGGGAGCTCGACAAAGCGGGCGGGCTGCCGGACGTGAAATTCTTCCATGAATGCGGCACGGATGATCCGCTCTATCCCGGGTATTGCGCACTGCGGGATGTATTCCACAGGCTCCAGGGGCAATGGAATTATCGCTGTGAGGAACGGCCGGGCAATCACAATTGGGACAACTGGAATTACTATTTGCCCAGGATGCTCTCGTATTTCGGCCTGATTCCGGAGGGAGACAAAACCGACAACCGGAAAGTACTGTTTTAAAAGGAGGGATTGGCAATGGCGTTTGTACAGTGTGATATTTTTTCCTATGAGCTGGGCATGGATACGGAACTGACGGTTCTTCTGCCGGAAAAGCGGCAGCAAAAGCCGGTTGATCGCTCCGGCGACAAATACAAGGTCCTCTACCTGCTCCATGGACACGGGGATGACCATACGGCCTATATCCGCAAAAGCCTGATTGAGCTGCTGGTGCGGGATAAAGATCTGGTTGTTGTGATGCCCAACTGCCACAGAGGCATGTATACGGACGGCATTTATACGCACCGCTATTACAGCTATGTTGCAGAGGAGCTGCCCATCGTGACTGCGAACCTGTTTCACGGCAGCCTGGACCCGAAGGATCAGTATATCGCCGGATTTTCCATGGGCGGATATGGCGCAGCCAAAATTGCTCTGCGCAACCCGGACCGCTATGCGGCAGTGGGTGTTTTCTCCGGCGGCATGGATATGGAGGGGCACCTGGTCCATGGGACCGGCGGGCGTTTCACGGTTCCGGATATGGAGCGAAACCAGTTCGATATTTTTGGCAGCGCGGAGCAGCTGCACGGCTCCAAGGACGATCTGTTTGCCCTGCTGAAGGATGCGGAGCGCTGCGGCGGCTTCGTCCCTAAATTCTACCACGCCTGCGGTACGGAGGATTTTCTGTATGCGGAAAATGTTCGCTTTCGGGATGCGCTGCGCAGCTGCAGCGGCACATGGAACTACACCTATGAGGAAGGCCCCGGCGGACATAACTGGGATTTCTGGAACACGTACCTGCCCCGTATGCTCAGCAGCTTCGGCCTGATTGACGGCCATGAGCTGGGCTGGATGACCGGCGTAGCCGGAAAGGGCCTGGAAACGGGCGCAATTGCAAACGGTGTATAAAGAACAAGACCGAGAGGTCAAAACAGGAGGATACTATGAAAAACAGAAGCATTTGGATTCAGGCACCGGGAGAGGTGCGCATCACCGACAGCGCTATGCCCCAGCGGAAGCCGGGACAGGTTCTGCTGAAGCTGCTCTACGGCGGCATCTGTGGCTCCGACCTTGGCAGCTATCGGGGAACCTTCGCCTATTTTGATTATCCCAGAATCCCCGGCCACGAATTTTCCGCAGAGATTCTGGAATGCGATGAAGACAACGCTTACGGCTTAAAGCCGGGCATGATTGTCACCGGCAATCCCTATTTCAATTGCGGCAGCTGCTATTCCTGCCGCAGAGGGCTTGTCAACGCCTGCACCCATAACGAAACCCTGGGCTGCCAGCGGGACGGCGTATTTTCCACCTATTGCGTCCTCCCCGAGGAGCGGATTTACGACGGAAAGGGGCTGAGCCCCAAAGCGCTTGCGGCTATTGAGCCCTTCTGCATCGGCTACCACGGTGCCAAGCGTGCCTCCATTCAGCCCGGCGAGCGGGTTCTTGTGGTAGGTGCGGGAACCATCGGTGTGCTGACTGCCATGTCCGCCAAAAGCTTTGGCGCTGAGGTAACAATTTGCGACGTCGCCCCCGACAAGCTGGAAATGGCAAAGCAGTTCGGCGTAGATCATGTCCTTCTGAACGACGAGAATTTCCAGACTGCCGTGGAAGCGCTGACGGATGGCAATGGCTTCGATGTGGCCATTGAGGCCGTTGGCCTGCCCAACACCTTCATGAACTGCATCGATGCCGTTTGCTTCGGCGGACGTGTGGTGGATGTGGGTGTTGGAAAGAAGAATCTGGATTTCTTCTATACCATCATTCAGAAGAAGGAGCTGAATATATTCGGTTCCCGCAATGCGCTGAAATCCGATTTTCTGGAGCTGATCGACCTGGCTGCCGCCGGGAAGGTGGATTTGGAGAAGATTGTCACCGATGTATACGACTTTGAGGACGCCCCCAGAGCTTTTCGGGAATTTTCGGAGCACGCCGGAGAGAAGCTGAAGGTCATGCTGCGGTTTTAAAGGAGGAAAAACATGAAAAAACTTTGCTATGAAACCCTGAAAGAAATCGGGAATACAGACTATGTGAAAAAAACAGCTCCGGAGCGGGTGCTGCAATTTGGCGAAGGAAATTTTCTGCGCGCCTTCGTAGACTATTTCCTGGACGTGGCCAATGAAAAAAGCTGCTTTGACGGAAAAGTCGTCCTGGTGCAGCCCATTGAAATGGGCCTGACCGATCTTGTCAACAGCCAGGACGGACTGTACACGCTCTATCTGCGCGGCAGCGAGCAGGGAGAAAAGGTGGATAACCGCCGACTGATTTCCTGCGTTTCCCGCTGTGTGGATCCCTATCGGGATTTTGACGAGCTGCTTTGCTGCGCCGAGAATCCGGATTTGGAAATCATCGTCTCCAACACCACAGAGGCGGGTATCGTCTACGATCCTGCCTGCCAGTTTGAGGACCGCCCCCAGAGCTCCTTCCCCGGGAAGCTGACCCGCCTGCTGTATCACCGCTTCCAGAACTTTGGCGGCGCAAAGGAGAAGCAGCCGGTCATTCTCTCCTGTGAGCTGATTGACAACAACGGCAAGGAATTGAAGCAGTGCGTTATGCGCTATATCGACCAGTGGGCACTGCCGGAGGCATTCCGGCAGTGGGCAAATGAATGCGTTTTTTGCAGCACGCTGGTAGATCGCATCGTTCCCGGCCGTATCCGCGATCCGGAGCAGCTTGCTCAGCTGGAGCAGGCAAACGGCTACCATGATGACCTGATGGACGTGGGCGAATGCTTCGGCGTATGGATCATTGAAGGGCCCGCCTGGCTGGGGGATAAGTTGCCCTTCCAAAAGGCAGGCCTGAATGTCCATGTGGTTCCGGACGTGACGCCCTACAAGAAGCGGAAGGTTCGTATCCTCAACGGTGCCCATACGAGTATGGTCCTGGGCGCCTATCTGGCCGGTCTGGATATTGTCCGCGACTGTATGTACGACCCCGTGGTACGGGGCTTTATGAATAAGCTTCTGTACGAGGAGGTAATCCCCACGCTGCCTCTGCCGAAGGAGGACCTTAAAAACTTTGCCGCCTCTGTACAGGACCGGTTCGCCAACCCATTCGTGGACCACAAGCTTCTGACAATTTCTCTGAACAGCACCTCCAAATGGCGCGCAAGATGTATGCCAAGCCTCCTGGACTATGTGCAGCAGGAGGGAACGCTCCCTGTTTGCCTGACCGTCAGCATGGCGGCATACATCGCCTTCTACAGCTGCGATATCCAGCGGCGAGAAGATAACGCACTGATCTGCCGCCGTTCTGCCGGAGACGAATATGCCGTCATGGATGACAGCTGGGTGCTGGATTTCTACCTGGCACACAAAGCCGACAACGAGGAGGCACTTACGGATGCCGTTCTGGGCAATACGCAGATGTGGGGGCAGGATCTGCGGGATATCCCCGGCTTTGCACCGGCCGTCTGCGCCGCGCTGAAAACCATTCACCAGGAGGGTGCGAAGCAGGCCTTTGCCCAGTGTCTGTAACCCGGAGGACAGGCTATGGCAGACCTGATTCGTATTCATCCCCGGGATAATGTGGCCGTCGCTCTGCGCCCCATTCCAGCCGGAACCGAAACGCCCTGGGGATGCGCTGAGGAAATTCCCCAGGGGCACAAAATGGCCCTGGAAAAAATTGAACTGGGCACGCCTGTCATCAAGTATGGCTTTCCCATCGGCTATGCCACCGCGCCGATTGAGCCCGGTCAGTGGGTGCATGCCCACAATGTAAAAACTGCCCTGTCCGAAAAAGCGGACTATACCTACACCCCGACCCAGTACAGCCAGCCTCCCGCCCGGGAGCTGACTTTCCAGGGGTATCTTCGCCCGGACGGCCGGGCTGCCACCCGAAACGAAATCTGGATCATTCCAACCGTAGGCTGTGTCAACTCCACCGCCCAGGCCCTCGCAGCACAAAGCCAGGCTCTTTGCACAGGTACGCTGGACGGAATCTACGCATTCCCTCATCCCTATGGATGCAGCCAGATGGGCGATGACCACGCCAGAACCCGCAAACTCCTGGCCGCGCTGTGCCGCCACCCAAACGTCGGCGGTGTGCTGGTGCTGGGGCTGGGCTGCGAAAACAACACCGTTGAGGCCTTCCGGCAGGAGCTGGGAGAATTCGACCCGGACCGGGTTAATTTTCTGGTCTGTCAGCAGGTGGAGGACGAGCTGGCAGAGGGGCACCGGCTTTTGGAGAAGCTGGCCGCCTATTGCAGCCGCTTCCGGCGGGAAGCCCTGCCGCTGAGCAAGCTGGTGGTGGGCATGAAATGCGGCGGGTCCGACGGTCTGTCCGGCATTACCGCCAATCCAACCGTTGGCGCTTTCAGCGACCAGCTGATTGCCTGCGGCGGCAGCTCCATTCTGACGGAGGTTCCGGAAATGTTCGGCGCGGAGCAGCTGCTGCTCAACCGCTGCCGTGACAGGCAGACCTTTGAGGCAGCGGTTGCCATGATTAACGGCTTCAAGCACTATTTTACCTCCCACGGGCAAGTGGTTTATGAAAACCCCTCCCCCGGCAACAAAGCCGGCGGCATTACAACGCTGGAGGACAAGTCCCTTGGCTGCGTGCAGAAGGGCGGCACCGCCCCTGTAAGCGGCGTGCTGGATTATGGCGACAGTCTCCGCACGCCGGGACTGAATCTGCTGTACGGCCCCGGCAACGATCTTGTGAGCACCACGGCCCTGACAGCCGCAGGCGCTCAGGTAATCCTGTTCACCACCGGACGGGGCACACCCTTTGGTGCACCGGTGCCCACGGTGAAAATCTCCACCAACGACCGCCTCAGCACAGAAAAAACCGGCTGGATTGATTTCAGTGCCGGCCCTGTTGCAGACGGCGAGCCCGTTGCACAGGCGGCAGAGCGTTTGCTGCAATATGTCATCGCGGTGGCCTCCGGAGAAAAGACCGCCGCGGACCGCCGGGGCTACCGGGAAATTGCGATTTTCAAAGACGGTGTAACCATGTAGAAGTAGGAGTGTTTTTATGAAAGAACGACTTCGCCCCATGATTTCCGAAAAGGTTCGGGATGTACCAGTTCCCAGAATGTTCCGCGTAAAACAGCATTTCCCCCGGCCCAAGCTGGAACCGGCGCTGATTCCGGAGGTCCTGACCGCCGATTTGCGCAAGGCAGACTTTACCGACCGGATTCGCCCCGGAATGCGCATTGCCATTACCGTCGGCAGCCGCGGTGTTGCCAATGTTGCGCTCATCACCAGGACCGTTGTGGACTACGTAAAAGCCTGCGACGCAGAGCCCTTTATCGTCCCGGCTATGGGCAGCCACGGCGGCGCAACCGCTGCAGGTCAGCGAAAAATCGTCGAGGACTACGGCTGCACGGAGGAATATCTGGGCTGCCCCGTTTGCTCCTCCATGGAGGTAGTGCCCATTGGCGTAAATGACGCCGGCCAGCAGGTTTTCATTGATAAGTACGCCGCCCAGGCAGACGGAATCATTGTGAACTGCCGGGTGAAGCCCCATTCCGCCTTCCGGGGAAAATACGAAAGCGGAATCATGAAAATGATGGCCATCGGTCTGGGAAAGCAGTATGGCGCCGAAGTCTGCCACAACCAGGGCATCGGCTGCATGGCCAAAAATATCCCGCTGTTTGGCCGGTGTATCCTGAAAAACGCCCCGGTGCTGTTTGCCGTAGCCGCCATTGAAAACGCCTTTGACGAAACGGCGCGGATTGCGGTGGTTCCCGCAGAGGACATCGAGGCCGTAGAGCCGGACCTGCTGGAGGAAGCCAAGGCCAATATGCCCCGGATTCTGGTAGACGAAGCCGATGTACTGATTGTTGATCAGATGGGCAAAAATTTCTCCGGCGATGGCATGGACCCCAATATCACCGGTAATTTCCCCACTCCCTACGCTTCCGGAGGCCTGAAATCCCAGCGGGTTGGCGTGCTGAATCTCAGTCCGGAGAGCCACGGCAACGCCATCGGCGCAGGAAATTGCAGCGTTATGACCCAGCGCATTTTCGACCAGATCGATCTATCCGCCATGTACATGAACTGCATCACCTGCACCATCGTCTCCAGCTCCAGAATTCCCGTCATCATGGAGAGCGACAAGGAGTGCGTGCAGATGTGTCTGCGCACCTGCGTCAACAATGACAAGCAAAACCCCAAGGTTGTCCGCATTCCGAACAGCCTGCATATTGAGCATATCCTGCTCAGCGAAGCCTATTGGGAGCAGGCGCAGGCAGATCCCAATCTTGAAATTGAATCTCTGCCGGAGGACTGGCCCTTTGACGAAAACGGCGACTTACCCATGGAAAACGGTACGATTGTTTTTTGAAAACAACTTGAGGAGGTTCTATGCAGTACTATCATCTGGACTTTCAGGCTCTGCAGGCCTTTTGCGGAAAGGTATTTCAGGGGTATGGCTTTACGGAAGAAGAGGGTCGGCAAATTGCCGACGTCCTACTGGCCGCCGATCTTCTGCCCGCCTATTTGGAATCCTAGGCTTTCTAAAGAATCCCGCTTCACGCTGCACCTTGTATACATCATAGCGATGTCGGAGTTTCCAGCAGTGCAAACGAAAAAGTTGTGCATTATTAATAAATATCAAGCTTTTTTTACATACAACATGCAATATTGACACAAAGCAAAAAGTGCGCTATTCTTTAAGTGAAAGCTAGATGTATACAAGTGAAATCCAAGTCGGAAAACCAATCAAACTACAAACAAAAAGGAGAAACAACATGAAAAAGCTATTCGCAGCCATCCTTGCAGTCTGTATGGTGCTGACCATGGCAGCCTGCGCATCCGGCAATCAGTCCGCCCCCGCAGCAACCTCCGCAGCCCCTGCCGCAGCAGCTTCCGACTCCACCGCAGCCGCCGGTGACACCAACGGCGACGGTGTATTCCGCATCGGCGTTTACAACTACCTGTCCGGCCTGGCGCTGGGCTCCGAAGAGGATATCGCTTTCCAGATTGCTCTGGATCGCTACAATGGCAAGATCAACGGTGAGGATGTGGAATGGGTCATCTACGACACCCAGAACAACCCCTCCGAGGCCGTTACCGGTGTACAGTACCTGATTGGCAAGGGCTGCGATGCAGTCATCGGTTCCTTCCAGTCCGCAGACGTTGTGGCGGCTTACCCCTATCTGGAAGATGCCAAGATCTTCAACCTGATGTCTGGCACCTCCGGCTCCATTGTTACCGATGACCAGAAGTATTCCTTCCGCGGTTCTTTCAATGCGGATATGACCGCCAAGACCTATGTTGAGCTGATTCAGCAGATGGGTTATAAGAATGTAGCCATCTTCTATGGTCAGGACGAAGCCTCTGTTTCCAACTACAACAAGATCAAGCCCATGATGGACGACGCCGGTCTGAACATCGTCGCCACCGAAACCGGCAGCCACCAGGATACCGACTACAGCGCACAGTGCATGAAGATCGTCAATGCCAACCCGGAGATCGTTTATGTGGTCTGCTCCGGCGCCGGCGTCAACTTCGTCAAGCAGCTCCGCGAGTACGGCTACAACGGCTTCATCATGAACAAGGACGAGTGGATGACCTCTCACGTGGATGTCTGCGGCGAGGAATTCTCAAACTATGTAATCGGCGTGGTTCCATACACCACCTACAAGAGCCTGGACGCTGCCAAGGAGGCCGGTGCTTCCGAGAACGTTCTGGACTTCCTGGAGAAGTATTCCGAAAAGTCCGGCGGCGCAATGCCCACCCTAGGCATCACCTACCGGATGCACGATGCGGCGCTGATCGTCTTTGAGGCCGCAACCAGGGCGGGCACCAACCACGACAGCGACGCCCTGGTAGAGGCCGTTCTGCAGATCAGCGACCTGCAGGGCTGCGGCGGCAACATCGACTTCACACAGGGTGACCGGGAGCCTCTGCACGACTTCACCCCCATCATCTACTGTGACGGCGGTTCCAAGTCCTTCGAAAAGTGGGAGTCTGAGGGCGGCTACGAAGCCTATCTGCAGAATACCGGCCGGGCGAAGTAATCCGGCTTAGAAGAAGCGCAGGAGGGATCAGGTTTTGGATTCGAGCCTGATCCCTCCTTTTAAAAAGCCCGGAAGCCCTAGTCAGAAGTTCCGGAGCTTCCCTTATCCTTTACAGTAACAGCGACTAAGGAGGCGTTTGTGTGCTAGTATCAATTATCATTGCCGGCTTGGTGATGGGCGCAATCTACGGAATGGTGGGCTTAGGCTATAGCATCATTTTCCGGGCGTCCGGTATTATGAACCTGGCCCAGGGCGAAATGGTCACCCTGGCATCTCTCATCGGCGTTACCCTCTATCAGACCCTGGGGCTGTCCTTCTGGGTCTCCCTGGCTCTGACCATGGTCATCATGTTCCTCTTCGGCGCACTGCTGCAGGTGGGTATCGTCTCCCGCTTCAATGAGCACGGTGTTAAAGGCATCTACATGGTACTGGTCACCCTGGGCCTCAGCAAGGTTATGAACGGTGCCTGCGAGCTGATCTTCGGCGCCAACCCCGTGCGTTTCCCGCCCATTTTCAGTGTTTCCACCGTAAAGGTGCTGGGTACAATCATCACCCCCGAGCGAATCCTCAGCTTTTTCCTGTCCGCGCTGGCAATGCTGGCAATCCATCTGTTCCTGACAAAGACCAAGGTCGGCATCGCAACCCGGGCGTGCTCCAGCGATGCGCTGGCAGCAGAGGCATGCGGAATCAACGTTGTCAACAGCAACGCCATCGTCTGGGGTCTGGCCTCTGCCTCCGCAGCCATCTGCGGCATGATGCTGGGACCCATTTACGGCGCAGCCATCACTCTGGGCAGCAAGGTCAGCACAAAGGGCATGGCCAGCTCCGTTTCCGGCGGCTTCGGCAATATCTATGGCGCTATGGTGGGGGGCCTGCTGCTGGGTATGATTGAATCCTTTGTAGGCGGCTATGTGAACTCCACCATGAAGGATATGGTGGCCTACCTGCTGCTGTTCCTGATGCTCTGTGTCCGTCCCACGGGCCTGTTTAACGAGCAGGCTGTCCGCGATGTGTAAAGGAGGGAAAAGCATATGATCCGTTCATTCAAGGCTCTGGATAGCCGCGGCAAGGTCCGCACCACAGCCATTGCGCTGCTTACGCTGGTGATTCTGCTGCTGCCATTCCTCATCACCAATCCCTACCGCCTGTATTTCTTCTCCATGGTGGGTATGTACATCATCGCTGCCTCCGGACTGGATGTTCTGGTGGGTATGTCCGGCCAGATGTCCTTCGGTCACATCGCCTTCCTAGGTATCGGCGGCTACGTATCCGTGCTGCTGTCCCAGTACACCGGAATTCCCGTAATTTTCTGTATGCTGATTGCCGCTTTTGTATCCGCCGGCATCGGCAGCCTGATCGCCATTCCCTGTGCCAAGCTTCGGGCCCAGTTCCTAATTCTGGCCACCATCGCCTTCTCCTACTTCATCTATCAGCTGATCTGCAATCTGCCCTTCCTGAATCCCTTCCGCGGCATGTACGCTAATCACATCATGCTCTTTGGTCTGGACCTCAACAGCGACTACCGCTACACCTATTATTTCTCCTTTGCCCTGGTGGTCATCGTACTGGTTCTGAAGTCCCTGCTCAGCCGCTCCAAGTGTGGCCGCGCCATGATGGCCGTCCGGGACAACACCCGCTCCGCAGACGGAATGGGCATCAATGTACGGCACTACAAGGTCATGGCCTTCGCCATCAGCGCATTCCTCTGCGGTTTTGCCGGCGCTTACATGGCCCACCTTACCGGATTTATTGTGTCCGACAGCTTCACCCAGCCTCTGTCCTTTAACTTCGTTCTGATGATCATCTTCGGCGGCACCAACACGGTCTTCGGGCCTGTGATCGGCGCTTTCGTTTACCAGATTCTCAATGAGCTGCTGGCTTCCGCCCAGGCGTGGCGCAGCATTCTGTACGGCCTGATCGTTCTGGTATTCATCGGCTTCCTGCCGGGCGGCTGCGTCTCCGGCCTGCGGAAACTTGGCAATCTGATCGCCGGATGGCTGGACAAGAAAAACGCCAAAGGAGGCAGCGCAGAATGATTAAAGTTGAAAACATCACTGTCCGATTCGGCGGTGTTATTGCAGTAAACAACGTCTCCATCCATGTAAAAAGAGGCCAGATTACCGGCCTGATCGGCCCCAACGGCGCAGGCAAAACCACCCTGTTCAACACCATTAACGGTGTGCAGAAAACCCCCGAGGGCCACGTCTATTTTGAGGGAACGGAAATCACCAACGGCCGGGGCTATAAGCTCTGTGAAGCGGGCATTTCCAGGACCTACCAGCAGATCAACCTGTTTCTGGGCATGAGCGTGCTAGACAACGTTATGATCGGCCAGCACTGCCGGATTCCCTACGGTCTGTTCGGTTCCCTATTCCACACCCCGGCCATGCGTCGCCAGGAGCAGGCCGCCAAGGAGGAATGCATCCGCTGCTTGGATATGGTTGGAATGGCCCGCAAGAAGGATTTGCCTGCCGGTGCCCTGCCCTATGGCGAACAGCGGCTAATTGAGATTGCTCGGGCCCTGGCTACAAAGCCGAAGGTGCTGCTTCTGGACGAGCCCGCCGCCGGTATGAACGCCACGGAAAAGGTCATCCTGAATAAGATCATCCGGAATATCCAGGACATGGGCATTACCGTCCTGATCATTGAACACGATATGGCCGTTATCATGGAGATTTCCAACTACATCTACGTTATGGATGACGGTCATCTGATTGCTGAGGGCACACCCAAGGAAGTGCAGAATAATCCCGCTGTTATCGCGGCATATCTGGGAGGCGAATGAGAATGGCACTATTGGAAGTAAAGGACCTCCACTACTATTATGGCAATGTCCATGCTCTGAAAGGTGTAAGCCTTGAGGTCAACGAGGGCGAAATCGTAACCCTGATCGGCTCCAACGGTGCCGGTAAAACAACCCTGCTGCAAACCCTCTCCGGCCTGACCTCCCCCAAGGGCGTCCGTGGGCAGGTGATTTTCGACGGCAAGGACATCACCGGCATGAAGGGCCACAAAATCACCGGCATGGGCATGGCCCAGGTGCTGGAGGGCCGCCACATTTTCCCTAAGCTTACCGTACGGGAGAATATCACCATGGGTGCCTACCTTCGCAAGGACAAGGAGGAAATCACCAGGCACATGGACCAAATGCTGGAGTTGTTTCCCCGTCTCCGGGAGCGGGAACATGCTCTGGGCGGTACGCTTTCCGGCGGCGAGCAGGAGATGCTGGCAATTGCCCGCGCTATGATCAGCAACCCGAAGCTGCTGCTTCTGGACGAGCCCTCCATGGGTCTTGCCCCGCTGGTGATTCACGAAATCTTCGAAGCCGTCAAAAAGCTGCGGGATACCGGAACGACCATTCTGTTTGTGGAGCAGAACTCCAAGGTTGCCCTTGGCACGGCAGACAGAGGCTATGTCATTCAGACCGGCGAAATCGTTCTGCAGGATACCTGCGTAAATTTGGAAAGCAATCCCGAGGTCAAGAAAGCCTATCTGGGTGGCTAAAGAAACGCGCCATGGGATTGCTTTCCCATGGCGCTTTGTTTCTAGCGCAAAGAATCAATGCTGAAATCCTTTATGTTTTCCGGAGGCCTGTTTTTCTGAATCAGAATTGCCTGGTATGCGGATTCCCTCGCCTCTTTCAAATGGGTCTCCAGCATGGAGACAGCAGACTCCTTATCGTCCTTCAGCAGGGACAGAACAATTTCCACATGCTCCTGATTGGATTTTTCCACACGGTCCGTAACGGAAACGCCGCAAATCAGGGTAATGCGGGACAAGAGCTTTTGTAGCGAATCGTAGAAGGCGCACAGGAAGGCATTCCCCGTCAGCCGGACAATATCCGTATGGAACTGTACATCGCTATCGAAGACAATCTGGTAGTCATCGTTGGAATATTTCCCAGAAAACAGGTTTAAATAATAAATCAGCTGATCCTTTTTGAAATTGCCGCCGAATTCCCGAATGGCATAGGGCTCAATCAGATTCCGGAGATTAAACATATCTCGAATGCCCTCCGGTGTAATCTCGGAAACCAGAATTCCTTTCTTGGAGATGATTTGCACCAGGTGCTCCTGCTGCAGACGAATCAAAGCGGAACGAATAGGGGTACGGCTGATACCCAATTCGGCAACCAGCTTTTCCTCACTGAGCAGACTTCCCGGGGGATACTTGCAGGAAATGATGCGGGACAGAAGTTCATCGTAGGCGGTATCGCTGAGTTTTGTGGACATTGGCGAACACCCTTTCCATTTTTTATAATTATACCACAGGAAAAGGATTATTTGCAACAATATTTCCACTATAATCACGACCATTTTTCGACATTTTTTAGAAAATCATCTGTGTAAAGGAGAATAAAAATGAAACTGACATTTCGTTGGTATGGTGAGGGCAGGGACTCCGTAACCCTGCAAAATATACGGCAAATCCCCGGCTGCACCGGCCTGATGGGGCTTTTGGATGACAAGGCAGCCGGCGAGGTCTGGCCGGAGGAGGAAATCAAGGCCTATATCGACCATGTCCACGCGGCAGGCCTGGAGTGCGAGGTCATCGAGAGCGTTAATGTCCACGAGGATATCAAGATGGGTCTGCCCTCCCGGGACAAATACATTGAGAATTATTGCACATCGATTCGCAATCTGGCAAAGTATGGCGTAAAGGTCATTGTCTACAACTTCATGCCGGTTTTTGACTGGCTGAGAACAGATCTGGCCCGGGTCATTCCCGAAGACGGCAGCAACAGCCTGTACTTTGATGAAAAAGAGCTCGGCGAGATGACCCCGTTGGAGATTGTGCGCAGAACCGCAGAGAATTCCAACGGCTTCTCCCTTCCGGGCTGGGAACCGGAGCGCCTGACTGACCTGGAGCGGGTGCTGAAGCTCTATGAATCCATTGATGAGGAAAAACTGTTGGAAAACTACAAGTATTTCCTGGACGGCATTATCCCCACCTGCGAGGAGGTAGGCATCCGCATGGCCTGCCATCCGGATGATCCAGGCTGGAAAATCTTCGGACTGCCCCGCATTGCCCACGACCAGGTCGGCTTTGACAAAATCGTTGCCCTGCACGACAGCCCCGCCAACGCCATCTGCCTGTGCACCGGCAGTTTGGGCAGCAATGTAGAAAATGACATTCCCGCCATGGTCCGCCATTTTGGCCTGATGGATCGCATCGCCTGCCTACACGTGCGCAACGTCAAGCATCTGGGTTCGGACCGCTGCTTCCGGGAGTCCGCCCATCTGTCCAGCACCGGCGATCTGGATATGTTCACAATCATGAAGGCTGTGTATGACACCTGCCCGGACGCCTACATCCGGCCGGATCACGGAAGAATGATCTGGGGCGAGGTTGGCCGCCCCGGCTACGGTCTTTACGACCGTGCCCTTGGCCTTACCTATCTGAACGGCCTATGGGAAGCCATCTGCAAAATGTCGAAGTAACGGAGGATCGAAATGAAAGCTGCAATGATTTCAAAGCCCGGAGAAATCTCCATCCGACAGATTGAAAAGCCCTGCATTACCGGCCCCAAACAGGTGCTTGTGCGGGTAAAGCTCACCGGAATCTGCGGGTCCGATGTACATATTTATAAGGGTGAAAATCCTTTTGCCACCTATCCCCGGGTATTCGGTCACGAATTTACCGGTGAAGTTGTAGAAGTCGGCACCGATGTTACAACTCTGAAGCCGGGCGACCACGTGGTGGGCGAGCCCATCACCTCCTGCGGCACCTGCTATGCCTGCCGCAACCACCGTCCAAACGTCTGCGCTCAGCTGCAGGTGATGGGCGTCCACGTTGACGGCGGCTGCCGGGAATATGTGGTGCTGGATGAGAAAAAGGCGCACAAGATCTCCAAGGATATTCCATGGCACTGTGCCGTTCTGACGGAGCCTATGACCATCGGTCTTCAGGCAACCTCCCGGGGGCAGATCCAGGCAAGAGACGTAGTTCTTATCATGGGTTCCGGCACCATCGGCCTCTGCTGCCTGCTTGCAGCAAAGGCCAAGGGCGCTTCCTGTATTATGACGGATATTGTCCCGGAGAAGCTGGATTACGCAAAGAAAATGGGTGCCGATCATGTCATTGATGTCACCAAGAAGGATTTGACCAAAGAGGTTCAGGCTCTGACCGGCGACATGGGGCCCAATCTGATTCTGGACTGCGTGTGTGCAAAATGGAGTCTGGAACAGGCCGTGGATATGGTATCCGTCGCCGGGCGCGTCGTTGAGCTTGGCTTTGGCCCCATCAAATCCGAAATCCCCCATGCCGTGCTTATGAAAAAGGAAGTCACACTGGCCGGGACCAGACTGGAGGCCTTCAAATTCCCGGAGGCCGTGGCTCTGGTTGAGAAAAACGCAGCCCTGCTGGAAGATTTCGTCACCCAGCACTACGGCATTGCAGATGTGGCCCAGGCATTTGCCTTTGCCATAGAGCATCCGGAAAAGGTTCGCAAAATTGTGGTAGAGCTGTAAAGGAGGAAAGAATCATGGCATTCATTCAGTTGAAGACCTATTCTGAAACGCTGCGCACCAAGACCAGCATCCAGGTAATTCTCCCCACCCCTCTGGCAGGAGACACCAACGGAAGCTTTTACGATTCCGGCAAAAAATACCCGACGCTCTACCTGCTCCATGGCACTTATGGCGATGAAGCGGATTACACGCGCTTCTCCCGCATTGAGAGCTATGCCCAGGAATACTACGTGGCCGTCGTCATGATGTCTACCGCAAACGGCTGCTACCGGGATATGCCCCGCGGCGGCCCCGCCTACTACAAGTATGTGACAGAGGAGCTTCCCAAGATGATGGAATGGATGTTCCCCCTGTCCCCCAAACGGGAGGACAGATTCATCTGCGGACTTTCCATGGGCGGCACCGGTGCATTCAAATTGGGCTTTACGCGTCCGGATGTTTTCGGGGCTGTAGCCTGTATGTCCGCCAATTTTGGAGGCTGGCAGGAAAAGGCCGATTCCGACGACTCTGTTTGGTCAATGGCCTTCACCGACCACGAGCAGCTGGAGGGAACCGACGAGGACATGTTCCATGTTGCCGATGCCGCAGTGAAAAGCGGCGTTCCCCTTCCCAAGCTCTATGTCTGCATCGGACGCCAGGATTTCCTGTATCAGTCCAATGTGGCATTTGAAAAGCATCTTCAGTCCCTCGGACTGCGGCACACCTACCACGAGCAGCCGGGAATTCACAACTGGGATTTCTGGGACGACGAGCTTCGCCGGATCCTGGCCTGGCTTCCCATTCAACGGCGGGACAGCAGCAACTGGTTCTGATGCGTTCGTGAATTGATCCCAAGGACATTCCAATTCCGCACTGCTGATTTTGAGAGCCATCAGCATGCGAAATGAACACGTCATTGCGAGCCAATGTATGGGTTCGCAATGACGTGTTTTCATTTTGCCGTATCGGCGTTTCAAACACCAGACCTTGAGAGGAGAAAAACGAAATATGAGAAAAGAGAAAATCGTCGGCAGTACCGATTCGGAAATGCGTCGGGAGACAATGCTCAACGTCCCCATTTCCAGGGTCATTCCCCAAATGGCGATTCCAACCATTGTCGCATTTCTGATCAATTCCGTTTATTCCATGGCAGACACTTATTTTGTAGCCGCGCTGGGAACCAACGCCACAGCAGCGGTCAGTGTCAACGCCTCGCTGGACCAATTGATCCTGATGTGCGGCTCCATGCTGGCCATGGGTGCCAACAGCTACATTGCGCGGCTGCTGGGAAAGGGAGACAGGGAAAAGGCCAGTCAGGTGCTCTCCACCGCCTTTTTCCTGGCCGTATGCGTGGGCTTAGCCCTGGCTGTCTTTGGAAGCATTTTTATGACGCCCATGGTGCGTCTGTTGGGGGCCACGGCAACCTGCGAGCATTACGCCATCGAATACGCCACCTATGTGCTTCTGGCAGCGCCCTTCATGGCAGCGAATTTTGTAATGAATCAGTGCCTGCGCTCGGAGGGAAATGCCCTTCTGTCTATGGTTGGCATGAGCGTTGGCGGCGTTCTGAACTGCATACTCGACCCAATCTTTATCACGGGACTCGGCATGGGCGTTGCAGGCGCTTCCCTTGCGACAGCAATATGCAAGCTTATTTCCTTCTCCATTCTGATCGTCCCATATATCAAGCGGCGCAGTCTGCTGCATCTGTCCATTCGGAATTTTCATGTAACCAAGGACATTATGTCGGAAATCATCGGAGTCGGGTCCTCCTCCATGTTCCGCTCCGGTCTGGCTGTGGTTTCTGCCATTGTGCTCAATAAGATCGCCGGCCAGATTTCCGATTCCGTGCTGGCCGGTATTGGCATATGCAACAAGATTATGATGTTTCCCTTCGGCATCATCCTGGGGTTCGGAAGCGGCTTTCAGCCGGTATCCGGTTTTAACTGGGGTGCCAAGCGATACGATCGGGTTGCGGAGAGCTACCGTTTTTCTGCATGGGTAGCGATTCTCGGCGGTTTCCTTCTTGGAGCGGCCCTGTTTCTTCCCGCGCCAACTGTTATTCGCATTTTCGCCGGAGATGACCCGCATATGCTGCACGTTGCGACGCTGTGTCTGCGGCTACAGTGTTTGGCACTGCCTATTCATAGCTGGGTTGTGATCGTCAATATGCTCTGCGTCAGCCTGGGCGAGGCACGCGGCGCTCTGCTACTGTCAACCTCCCGCCAGGGAACCTGTTTCCTGCCCATTGTTGTGCCCATGGGCAAGCTCCTGGGTGCCGATGGTCTGGCCGGTGTCCAAGCTGCCGCGGACATGCTGTCTCTTGTTCTTGCCATTCCATTGTCAATCCGCATGATACGAAAAATCCAAACTATGCGTATACAGAATTAATCTGGCAACCCGGCAAAGCTCCTATGAGTCGGCTCTGCTAATTTTGCGATTATGGGATCTAACTTGCACTTAATCTTTCCAAATCCAGAAATAGGAGTCGCTTACAGAATTTGTAGGAATTTTCTTTTTGGGGCACGACTGTATTACGCTAAATTTGGAACGAAACTGGCAAGCAGTGTCCGTGTGCTACCCGGACGCAAAATTGCTTGTTGGGGAAATCCCCAAGCCCCTAAGATCAGAACTTCGTTCTGGCTGCGCATTTCAAGAAATGCTTCTTGAGAAAACTGGGAAGACGCGGATTTTCATGGGGCACTTACTTCCGCTTCTTCCGATTTCCCTTTCCGTGCACCATATACGGTACGGATTTTCCCCGCAGGTTATTGGCGCTTTTCAAATGTGCGGACTTTTTCAGAATGTTGATCTGCGTCACAAATTCCTCCTGGGTCAGCTTGTCATAGTCAATTCCCAGAGAGGCCAGGAAGATGCGGGCCTTTCGCTCTTCCTCCGTCCCCTCGTAGTGCATGGCGGTTTCCAGCTGCTGGTGGATGTCCATGGCGGGTGAGGCGGTATCGGCGGTGGTGGTGTCTGCCCGGTGGGCTTCCCGGATGTCGTGGAGAATACCGTCAAGATCCTGATGGATAACATGGGCGAAGTAATTCTCCTCTTTTACCTGGGCCAGCTCCAGAGTACGCAGGTACAAATCATTTTCACCGGGATTGTATTTCTCCATAATCTGCTGCCGGTTTGCTTCCAGGAGGGCGTTCATATCGTGAATCCGCATATCGGCAATGCGGTCAACAAAAATTTCGATATCCACCAGGAACCGCTGAAAATCCTTGTGCAGCGCCAGCTCGGACAGCAGCCGATTGTTGATGCTCCCGCTTTTCAGTAGCGCAATCATTTCATCACTCAAATGCAGATCCTGTAAATCTGCGTTTGGGTGATTTTTTGTTTCCGTCAAACCCAGCAGGTAGTCTGTGGAGACACCGTAATATTTTGCAAGGGTCGTGATGCTGAATGGGCTGATATCCTTGAAGTCGTCCGATTCATATTTGCCCAATGCAGATTTGGAGATGCCGGTTTCTGCGGCAAGCTGCTCTAAGGTCAGGTGCCGTTCAATACGCAAATCTTTCAGTTTTTCCTGGATTGTCAGCTTTACATTCATAATGGCGGCCTCCAAAATCGTTTTCTTTCATTATAGCATATCTGTCTATAAGCGTGGAAATTTTGTACTTCAAACGCCTTTTCCGTCCTCTGGGATATACGGGAAAGGCGTTTTCTTTTTTATAAAATAGCTTCACTGAATGAAATGCAACTTGACAAGTAAATGACCGTCCGAAAGGGATATGTCCTCCGGGAAAAGCAGCGCCGAGACCCATCAGGCAGCGCACCAAGGAAGACGATACGCCGGGGAAAATTCCGGGCAGGAACCGGTTTGGGGGAGAACGGCACACCTATCCCCATCCATCCCGAGCATCCCAACGGATAGATGGGATGGAACGGGATAGAGAAAATCAACATCACAAAATTATCAATAACATCACAACGCTGCCATCGGCAGGAGGAAACCAACCCGCATGAAAAATACAAATTCTGGAAACAATACCCGCAAAAGGGGGCACTGATATGGAAATTATTCGCGACGATGCCAAAAAGCTGGTGCAGGTCTGGCTGACCCGGCAGGAAGGGGAGGACAGCGCCGTGCAGGAACGCTTGCAGCCCATGTATGCCCAGTGGAAGCAGCAGAAATATATGGTGGCGGTATTTCACTCCGGGCAGGAGGATTTGAAAGAGAACACCCTGGCACTGCTGGCATATAACAAACGGCGCAGTGCGGAACTGGCTGTGCAGCGGGAGAAGAAGCAGCGGGCGGCTGGACTGGAACGCTGAATGTCAAACTCAGGCGGAGGGGAGAAATTTCCTCCGCCGTTTTTGGTTTTGTCCTTGCAAAGTTCGGGAACATCGTGTACAATATTATTCATACAAGCTAATGGATAAAAAGATATAATGGATATATGAGACACGAAGGGAATGGAGGCAAAAAATGAAAGAGCTTGCTCACAACGGAATTCAGCTTTTTGAGAATCAAAAAATCCGCGTGGCGTGGGATGAAGAACGGGAGGAATGGTATTTCTCCATTGTGGATGTTGTCGGTGTTTTGACGGATCAGGAAACACTCAGAGGTGCCAGTAACTATTGGGCAAAGCTGAAAGAACGCCTGAAAGCCGAAGGCGCAGATCAGTTGCTGACAAATTGTCAGCAACTGAAAATGAAGTCTCCCAAAGATGGCAAACGATATAAAACCGATGTTGCCAACACCGAGCAGCTTCTGCGTATCATTCAGTCCATCCCTTCCAAGAAAGCAGAACCGTTCAAGACGTGGCTGGCCATGGTGGGCCGGGAGCGAATTGAGGAGACCATCGACCCGGAGCAGGCCATTGACCGGGCGCTGGAAACCTATCTCAAAAAGGGCTATTCCGAGGAATGGGTACATCAGCGGTTGCTGGCCATCCGCATTCGCAACGAGTTAACAGACGAATGGAAAAAGTGCGGTGTGCAGAAGGGCAAGGAATACGCCATTCTCACAGACGAGATCACCCGTGCGTGGTCCGGCATGAGTACCCGGCAGTATAAGCAGCTCAAGGGGCTGAAAAAGGAAAATCTTCGGGACAATATGAGCGATTTGGAGCTGGTTTTGACCATGCTGGCCGAAGCGTCTACCACCGATATTGCAAAGGCCGAACAGCCCCAGGGGCTGAACGAAAATCAAAAGGTTGCCCGCCGGGGCGGCAATGTGGCCGGGATTGCCCGGAAAGCACTGGAAGCCGAAACCGGGCGGCCTGTGGTAACTTCGCAGAACGCTGAAAGCTTCCGCCAGCTTGTCATCGACATTGTGACCGACGCAGCGCAGCTGCCGGAACAGACGGAGGAGGGCACAAATGGGAAATGAACTTGCCAACCGTGGAGAAATTTTGCTGTACAGTGATGACAGCGGAAAAGAATTTATCAATGTGGTTTTCAAAGACGAAACCTTTTGGCTGACCCAGAAGGCTATGGCAGAGCTGTTTGATGTCAACGTTCCGGCTGTCTCCAAGCATCTGCAGAACATCTATGAAGAGAACGAGCTTACCCGAGACGCAACTATTTCCAAAATGGAAACAGTTCAGCAGGAGGGAGAACGGCAGGTAAAGCGGATGGTGGATTTTTACAACCTGGATGCCATTATTGCCGTAGGCTACCGCGTGAACTCCAAAAAAGCCACCCGGTTCCGCCAGTGGGCGACGAAAACGCTGAAAGAGTACATCCAGAAGGGCTTTGTTCTCAACGATGAGATGATGAAAAACGGTCGCCCCTTTGGCAGGGATTACTTTGACGAGCTGCTGGAACGGATTCGGGAAATTCGTGCCAGTGAGCGGCGGGCCTATCAGAAAATTGCGGATGTGTTTGAGCAGTGCAGCTATGACTATGACAAAAACAGCGAGACAACGAAAGCCTTCTATGCCTTTGTCCAGAACAAGCTGCACTATGCCGTCACTGGCAAGACGGCGGCGGAGCTGATTTCCCAGCGGGCTACTCTGGACAGCCCCACCATGGGCCTGACCACCTGGAAAGGGGCTCCGGATGGGAAAATTCTGAAAAGCGATACCTTGGTTGCGAAAAACTATCTGAATGAAAAGGAGCTGTCCCGGCTGAACCGACTGGTGACCATGTTCATCGACTATGCGGAGCTGATGGCCGAGGACGAGCAGCTCATGTCCATGCAGGACTGGCTGAAAGAGACGGACCGTTTTCTGACCAACAACCGCCGCCAGGTATTGGACGGCAAGGGCCACATTTCCCGGGAGACGGCGGTGAAAAAGGTCAGCAGCATCTACGAGGAATTCCGCAAACGGCAGGATGCAGACTATATCTCTGAATTTGACCGTCAAACCGAAAAATACCTCAAGGGAGAATAACCATGACCGAAACCTTTGACATTGCCGGCTACTGCCGCATCTCCGTGGACGAGGAGCTGGACCGGGATAATGTGTCCATTGAAAACCAAAAAGCCATCATCCGGGATTTTGTGAACCGCCGTTTTCCGGGAAGCAGCCTGACCTTTTATGAGGATCGGGACCGTTCCGGCTATACTTTTGAACAGCGGGAGGGCTACCAGGCCATGCGAAAGGGGCTGATCCGGCATCAGTATGACATTCTGGTGGTGAAGGATTTTTCCCGATTCTCCCGGCGAAATTCCCGGGGGCTGGTGGAATTGGAGGATCTGCGGGATGCAGGCGTTCGCATCATTTCCGTGGGAGATAACATCGACTTTCCCAACGATGACGATTGGCTGAAAATCCAGTTTCAGTTCCTCATCAACGAAATGCCTGTCACCGACACCAGCAAAAAGGTGAAGAACGTTATCCGGCGGCGGCAGGCCGATGGGAAATGGCTTTGCGCCGCCCCCTACGGCTATATCATCAACAGGCAGAAAGAATTTGAGATCGTCCCCACAGAAGCGGACATCGTCCGGCAGATTTTTGACCTGTACAACAACCAGGGCTGGGGCTACAAGAAAATCGCCAACTACCTGACGGAGCAGGGCATTCCAACTCCCCGGATGTCGGAGCAGATGCGCAAAGAGGCGGCAGGGGAACCCACCACCCGAAAGACGAAAGCCGCTTGGGCCATCGTCACGGTGCAGGGGATTTTGGATAACGATTTTTATATCGGCACTTTCCGCCAAGCCAAATACACCCGGGCCAAGATCAACGGCAAGGATGTGAAACGGGACGAGGAGGAACACATCGTCATTGAGAACCACCACCAGCCCATCATTGACTACCGCACCTTTGCCACCACCCGGGCACTCCGGGAAAAGCGTTCCACCGCCAATTACCGGGGCGTGAAGAAGTACGACAACGTGTACTCCGGCTTCCTGTTCTGCGGGGACTGCGGCAGCCCCATGTTTGCCATGAGCCGCAGGGATTTGAGTGCCGCCTACACCTGCGGCACTTACCACCGCCGGGGCCGTTCCGGATGCAGCTCCCACCACATCCGGGTGGACAAGCTGGACGAGCTGCTGAAAATCTATGTGCGGCGGGTCATGGAGCATTCCCATGCCATGCTGGAAGAACTGAACGCCGAACTGGCACGGCAGGATTCCGATGTGGTGGAAACCGAGCAATCCGCCGACCATCTGGCCCAGGTCATGGAGGAGCTGCGGGAGGAGCTGAAAGCCACCAAGCGGCAGCGCATCCGGGACATGGTAAAGCACCCGGATCAGGAGGAGCTTCTGGCGGAGACCTATGACGAGCTGGAAGCCGATCTGCAAAAGAAAATCGAGGGGCTGGATCACCAGATTGGCATGCTCTCGGACAAGCGGAATACCATCATTCAGGCGGGGCGTGCCGCCAAAACCGCCATGGAGGTATTCGGGGACATTCTTTCCAAGGAAACGCTGGAACGAAACGATTTAGAACTGCTGATAGAGCGCATCGACGTATTCGAGGATCGGCTGGAGATCCGGCTCCACAGCGATGTGGACACCCTGTTCCACGTCAACCAGGGAGACATTGCCGTAAATTTTAATTCCGGCACGGAAAATAGCGAAAATACACTGATCCAGTCCTCCAAAAACCACGAGGACAAGGTTTTCCGTGTCAATGTTATCAGTGACGGTGACCCGTTGGAGATTTATACGGAGAAGGACGGGGGCGTGATCTTCCGTAAGTATTCCCCTATGGGCGACTTGCAGGAGTTCGCTGCCCAGATGTGCGAGTCCATCGGGTCCGCTACCGGGCATATCGCCGCGGTGACCGACCGGGACAGCATTATCGCCCTTTACGGTATCCCCAAGCGGGAGCTGATGGACAAACCCAATTCGCCGGAATTGGAAAAGCTCATGGAACAGCGGAAAAATTACCTCTACAAAAACGGGGACGCCCCCATTCTGGCGGCCGACGGGGAGGAGAAATACCACCTTGGCGCCGCCGCGCCGATTTTGTCTCAGGGCGACCTTATGGGCTGCGTGCTGCTGCTTCTGGGGGAAAACGACAGTCCCCTGCAGGAAGCGGATCAGGGGCTGGTCAAGACCGCTGCCGGTTTTTTGGGAAAACAGATGGAGAACTAGCGATGATATCAGCCAGAACGCGGAAAACGTTCTGGCTGCTTTTTGCTGTGCAAAAGCATAGCAAAATAAAAAATGCGGCATATTCCCGCCGCCTAAGGCATAGCGTATGGCAAGGCAAGGAGGGATGGCTATGGCGGATGAGCATATGCCCCACAAGCTCTGTCTGAATGAGCGGCGGCAGCTGACCATGACCGGGGTGACAGAGGTGGTCAGCTTTGACGATACGACGGTGGTGCTGCAGACCTCTCTGGGGACGCTGATCGTGCAAGGAAAGGAATTGCAGCTGAAAACCCTGTCACTGGAGGGCGGGCAGGTGGAGGTGGACGGCAGTGTTTCCGCGCTGGCCTACGAGGAACCGAGGCAGGCAGCCGGCTGGAAGCGCCGTCTGTTCGGATGACCGCCCCCGCGCTGGCAGCACACCGATTCGTGTGCTGCTGCCTGCTTGGGGCAGCGCTGGGGGTGTATTACGAATTCTTACGTCCCCTGCGTCCACGGTATACTCTTGCCGCGGACGCGCTGTTTCTGACGGGCTGCGTCTGGGTCTGGCTGATTATGAGCTTTCGTGTGTGCAGGGGCGACCTGCGGCTGGGGTATTCCGCCGGGCTGCTGGCGGGGGGGATTGTCTGGGATCTGGCGTTCGGCAGCCTGATTGCACCCATTTTTTCCGGATTCTGGAAATTCGTCAGGGCAATCCTGGGCTTTGCGCTGCTGCCCGCAAAAAAATTTTCCGAATTTGCAAAAATTTTATTTGCATCTGCGAAAAAATGGGTTACAATAAAGTGGAATCATCGTCGGGAAAAACGGCGAAAACGAAGAGGTGAACCCATTGGAACAGAAACGCAGGGGAAAAGTGATTTTCCGGTCAGGCTCGCTGGCACTGAAGATCATCGTGGCAGTGCTTATCGTATTCTCTATGGCGGCGCTGGCAGCTCTGAGGTGGGTACACACCGGCATTCAGGCGCGGACCGGAGAGCTGCGGGACGAGGCCGCCGCTCTGGAACATCAGAACAGCGAGCTGGAGGATAAAATTGGCGAGCTGGGCTCGGTGAAGAGCGTAGAGGATATCGCAAGAAGCGAGCTGGGGCTGGCTGACCCCAATACCCTTATTCTGGATCTACAGCCGCAGTCTTAACCTTGTGCATCATTAACTGAAAATAGATGGAGGAATCACAGCATACTATGGAGTTAACCGTTGGAGCCATTTTAGAGGGTAAAGTCAAGTCTATCACCAATTTCGGCGCATTCATCTCCCTGCCGGAGGGAAAGACAGGCATGGTACATATTTCCGAGGTCGCCAATGCCTACGTCAGCGATATCCGGCAGCACCTGACCGAGGGCCAGGACGTGAAGGTCATGGTCATTGGTCTGGAAAACGGCAAGGTCAACCTGTCCATCAAGCGTCTGGAACCCAAGCCCCAGCGTGAGAACGGCGGAAATCGGAACGGGAACTACCGCGGCGCGCCCCGTCAGGACGGCGGCTACCGGCGGGAAAATTCCGCCCCGGCGCAGAACCGCCCCCAGCGCGCCCCCATGCAGCCCGCCGCCCCCAAGACGGCTGACCAGCTGTTTGAGGAAAAGCTGAAGGCGTTCATGTCCGAGTCCGACAACAAGCTCTCCTCCATGCGTGCGGATCACCGCACCAAGAGCAGAAGACGATAAATCAGGCTATCTTGTCCCCGAAGGCTGTGGCCTTTGGGGGCAAGGGGCTTGCCGCCTGCAGACGGCTTTTCTCTGCGAGGCTTTTTAGGGTCTATCTGAAAACCGTCAACATGCCCAAACAGCGGGTCTTTTCC
>ERZ772855.164-NODE-164-length-85313-cov-18.788032_pt1 | contig 85313 bp, 108 predicted proteins | sample MGYA00511900_ERZ772855 | MGnify/ENA primary metagenome ERZ772855 (study PRJEB29015, sample SAMEA2737701) | human gut metagenome | biome: human gut; feature: human-associated habitat; material: faeces | place: China | collected 2012 ... | reverse complement strand
TATGCCATTTTAGTCTAGGATTTTATAAATTTCTAGGCAATCAAGGAACCAATTTATGCCATTTTAGTCTAGGATTTTATAAATTTCTAGGCAATCAAGGAACCAATTTTAATTGCCATCCTAGTAATATGTTTGTTAATTGCATAAGTATTTATATTATGGTTATTTTAGATAATTCTAGGACATTAGGGGCCTTCGAAAGGCAATCAAGGATATTGCATAATTAAAAAATAGTTCTTATATTTGCATCAGATAAATAAAGTATTAATCATTTTAATTTATAGACGATATGAAAACAAAAGAAGTAACTATCTCAAACATTAAATTTAATCTCAGTACCGAACCCTTAGTATCTGAACCAGAGGTTTATCCAGATTATCCTTCAGTTCCAGTAAACCAAATAACCAATAAACTTATTACTAATCTTATTAACTACTTACCAGACTATCCCTGGTACGAATACATATATAATTCAAATGACCAATTCGATGAAAACTTACCAGAACTAATAAATGCTGGCAATCACCTTCTCAGTATTTACATTAATACAGACGATTGCTCAATGGAATTCTCTACCGAGCAACCAGATGCTCAAAGCGAACTAGTTGAAGACTATTCCTTCACTATTGCTTGCATAACCTTCTTAGTATACTTAGATTAAAACTTATAGCCTTATGACAACAGAAGAATTATCAAACCGATTAATCCAAATCCTTACAGGTGTTACCAGTGGAGAGCCTAATCCTAACATTATTCAAGGCTTTGTCCAAAACTTTATCGAAGACTTCAACATATACCTTGAACGAAAATATTGCGAATACTAACCCTATAATACATATATCACAATGGAAACCAATTTCGAATACCTAGCCAAGATTCTCAAGGATGATGCCATTGACACCTGGACTCTAAAAGAACAAGAAGAAATAAATAAACTAGACCTAACCCAAGGCCTACATATTTTCTTATACGATATCTATACCGGTATTATATCCCATTGCCAAACGAATAAACCCACAAACCAAGAACCCATATATGAATCAGAACATATAATAATCCTAGACTCAGATAGTACCCTAGGTTGCCAAGAATAAGAATATTACCCAGGCCTAACTTAGGTACCTGGGCTTTTCTATGTACATACCTAAGGGGCCATCTATAGACTTCATATAATCACCTAAGAGGTACTAGAGCTTTACTACACATATACTTACTAGCCTTATATAAGAACCCACTAGGCCTATCTATAGATCTTATAAGGCTTACCTAAGTACGCTAACTATCGACCCTATATGGCCTTCAGGTATAGGCATATAATATACAGATATTCTATAGCCACTTAAAAGGCCCTCCGAAAATCCCCTAGAATCTTCTGGCCATGGGGATTTAGTACGAGGATTACCAAGAGGATATAGTAATGGAACCATAGATGACCTTAACCTTGTTATCATACAGGTATTATATAGCGGACAACGTGCGGGCAATTTAGGCTGCCCGGAGGTTAATGGGTGGAAATTTGATAAAAATTTTTGATAATAAATAATGTACACGCAAATAATAAAATTTTTGAAATATGCAAATATTTTCTGAAAATTATTCTTAAAATAATAAAATTCATTTTTAACAAAAATTTTTCTCGAAATATTTTGTAGATTAAAATAAAGTCCTTATATTTGCAATACAGAAACAAAGAGAGGTCTAAAATTTAATGAGAAAAATTTTCAAAAAAAAATCTTTGAAAATTTTGCAAATTAAAAAATAGTTCTTATCTTTGCAATGTAATTAAAAACAAATATTAATCAATCCTTGTTTGAACTGATAAAATCGTTTCAACTCTTTAAGACAAGGATATAAAAAATTTAAAGAGTGCGTAATTGTATGACACAAGAAAATTTAGTTTCAGTTAATGAAAGTGTAAATGTTGAAAATTCTTCAAAAGAAAAAATCAACAAAGTAAATGCTAAAAAAGCTAAAGCACAATCTAAAGCAAACAATATTCTTTATAAGGATATTCTAGCTAATTTAAATAAGTCCACTGAGGGACTTTTAAAAACTTCTTTTGGTGTTAAAAAATCAGACATTTATAAAGAAGAAATTTTTTCAGAACTTTCAGATAAAGAAAAAAAAATTGCTCGAAAGAAATTTCGTAATACAATTCTCTCATTGTCCGAAAGTTTAACACAAGAAAAGGACAAAACTCGCTTAGAAAAACTAAAAAAAGCGTTTTTAGATTTTTATAAACAAGTTTACAAAGTAAATGATTTTTCGCTTTCTTCGGTTTGTTCTGAAAATATGAAAGAAACAAACAAAGAAATTTTGAAAAAGGCTTTACAAATCGTGAAAAAATAAATCAATGTTTAACTAGAGTAGGGATTTAGTTCCCTACTCAAAATTATAAATCATTATGAAAACAATTAAATTTTTACAAGAAAATTTTGAAACAAAAGAAAGATTTCAACAAGAAATTAGCTTTAAATATTCTTATAATCGAGATACAGTAGAGAGCGTAAATTTTCGTATTAATCAACGCAATATTAAATATTTTTACGAAGCTATGCAAAATTTTGAAAATTCTTTAGTAGACGAGTTTAAAGAAAAGAAAAATAATTTTTGTGATGCAAAGCAATTTTTAGAAAGCATTAATGATTTCGATAAAATTATTTTTGTAATAATTACTTACATGAAAACATATTTTGATTTCTGTAAAGATTATTCTAAAATTAGTTTACATGTACATTTAATCCAATTTGATTTTACTACGAGTGTTTTAATTCAAGGTTTCTATAATTATAGTCATAGGGATTTAAGTTTTTCTACTAAATTAGAAAATAAAGTATTGGGTTCTGAAATTGAATTGTTACAAGAAAAATTAGACCTAATTAGAGAAGAAATTTGCGAATTAATTGGAGTAGACCCTAATCTAAAAAAACAGGGTCACGAAGATCATTACGTGTTTAATTTAAATATCGAGTCCGATAATCAAATAGGATTTTTCTTGCAAGAAACTGAATTATAATTAATTCTTAAAATTTTTTAGAAAGTAAGGGGATGTTTGTCCCTTACTTTTTTTTTGACTTATTCTAAATAAGGGGTACCGTACCCCGCATTTAGTACCTGGTATTTTTAGGCTTTCGTATTAAGGGGTACCTTGAACACACACTAAAATTTTTTCCTACACACATTAAGGGCATACCAAGACACAACACACAAAGAAGCCAGAGAATAAAACATCCCTGGCATTCATACTACAGAATAATATCCAATATCTCCTTAATCCTACCCTTCCCTAGAATCCTCCTACCTTTCCTTACTTCATAAAAGAAAACATAATATTTCTGAATCTCAATACACCATAACCGATCACCTCCCTCTAATAAAGGTTCTATTCTCATCATATCTCCCGGGTCAATCCAAATCTGATACCAAATATTATTACCTTCAGAACATCTTAAGATTCTCTTTTCACTATCTTCTCTTAATCTATCAATCCTTACCATACTCTTCCTTAATCCTTTCCAAATCCTTTAATGCTAATCTCAAAACCCTAAGCCTATGAGGGATATACTTTTTATAGGGAGGGAACCAATACCCAAATACCCTATTATCAAATACTAAACTTAAAGGAATCTCAACCCATTGTATACCTTTAATGGTATGAAGCTTCCCATTACTTAAGAGATATTCATTAGAACAAAAATACGTACCATGCTCTAGAAGAAACCAGATATTGGTAATACCAAACCTTTCAGGTTTGAACCAAGGTTTAATTACCCAGTGCCAGAATCCATGATCCTGATTATCGAATATCTTACACATTCCCATAGGAGTTTCACTATGTCTTAGGAAATCAATTGCCTTGATTATCTCATGCCTTACTTTCTCATAGTTTTCGAATATCCTCATCTCTATGGTGAAGTTATTCTTTGCCTTTTCATCGATATTACTCATGATACTAATCCATATAAGAATATTATAAACCAAGCCACTAGGATAAAGATATAAGGGATTGCATACTTCTTAAATGGGTATCCCTCTATCCCATCATTGAGGGCATATATAAATACTATTGGCCATAGTAACATCATTAATGCTACTACCAGTAATTTAAACCAAGTAAAGCCAAGGCATACTATAGCATCAAAATTCATTGAGCTACCCTTATAATTACCGTGACTATCGAAGTGATAGTAGTTCTTAGGTTTTAATACTTGCTCAGCTCCCAGGTAGGGTGGTAGGTCCTTTTTAATGAACCTACCCTTGCTATCTCTTGCCCTTTCCCTTAAGAGTTTAGGGGCAGATAAATCTTCGTCGTAATCCTTAATCTTTGTCATTGTTTTTCTTTTTAAAGAATATTAGGTAAATAGGAAATAAAGGTAATACTAACCAGATTGTAAGGAATAATAGATGAGGTCTTATCATCCTGATTTCTTGACATAACATCTTAGTTAGAAGTATAGAGGGGATTAGGCATATCCCATAGATTATGCCTAATATTATCCAAGTACTATTCATTGAGCTTTTCAATTAATTTTTTAAGTTTCTTATCTAAGGTTATCACTTTCTCAAGGGTTTCATCATCCTTGTGTTTCCCGTTATCATCCAACCATTTTTTGATTGCCTCTAAGGATTTCTTGGATTGGTGATATGCAACAAAGGCATTGTACTTCTGTTCATTCTCTGTAGTACAAGGTAGGATTATTGCATTACCTTTTCCATCTAATCGAGTAAATTGACCCTCTAGATTTGTTGTTCTAGTAATTATTATCTTATTAGATAATATTGCAGTACCATTCTTTTTATCGATAGATACTACGTTTGCCTTTTCCATTAGGGTTTTGTCTTGGTAAATTACCGAGTTACCCTCTTTGAGTTTTATTACTTCTTTTTTCATATAAATAATGTATTTATTTTTGTTATACAAATATACTATTTTATTTTTAAATATCAATCATTATTGAATAAATTCTGCAAATCTTCTGAGGTTATCCCATGCTGACGGTAGTAGTCGTATTCCCAAGGATTTAGAGGTTTGCAATTGACTGGGTATTCGTCTCTTAATTCGAAAGGCAAATAGCCAAGAAATTCTATACTGTTGAAATACTGTACCTTACCATCAGTAAATAAGAAATATTTCAAAGGTCTATCGATTGCCTTACCGAAATTACTTCCTATTAATCTGATATCCTTGTTGGCAATGTAAACATGATACTTATCAGTTATCAAATATACCTGGGTATTCCAGGGTTTCTTCGATTCATCTAAGGTTTTCCTAAACCAATCAACCATAATCTGTTGTTTCTTTCCCATATCCATAATTAAATTATTTATTCATTGATAAATAGAACTCGATATACCTACCTAAGAAAGGCTACAAGCAATACTTTATCCTCTTTAATGTAAACTCTAAGAATTTATATTATGGATAAACTTACTAACGAATTAATTGCCAAGGTTGCAAACAAGTTAAACCTTGAACCGGCTCTGTTAAAGACAGTAACTGTAGTAGAATGTGGTAATCGAGACGGATTTTTACCCTCTGGTAGACCTCAGATTCTCTTCGAGGGTCATGTAATGTGGAAATATTTGAAGATAAAACTCGATGGAGAAGGTAAAAGAACCTATTTATATGACCTAGCCAAGAGAAATCCATCCTTAGTTTATCAAAAATGGACCAAAGAATTCTACTTGGGAGGTGAAGGAGAGTGGAAAAGACTCGAAGCAGCTCGTAAAATTGATGAAAACTGTGCTAATTTAGCTACTTCTTGGGGATTGGGACAGATTATGGGCTTCAATTATCAGCTTTGTGGATGTCAATCAGTGGATGAAATGATCCAAAAGATGTCTGAATCTCATGAAATGCAGCTAGAAATGATGTACCATTTCCTCTATAACTCTGGTTTAGTGAAACATTTGAAGGCAAAAGACTGGGATGCCTTCGCTAAAGGATACAATGGCCCTGGTTACAAAGATAATAACTACGACCAAAAGCTAAGAAATACCTATGAAAACTTTAAAGACAAGCTATGAAAGTAATCTACAACAACCTTATACCTTTCAAGGGATACAAAGCTATCAACATCTTTGGTTTAGTGTTTGTAAGAAAGGGGGCTAAGTTTACTGAGGTGGATTATAACCATGAACATATACATTCAAAGCAAATGGCTGAGATGTTATGGGTATTTTTCTACCTTTGGTATGGAATCGAGTACTTAATCATCCTTTGTTTTGCTAAATGGAACAAGCAGAATGAAAGGTATCATGATGTAAGTTTTGAGGAAGAGGCTCATAACAATGATTCGAACCTGGATTATATTTCAACTAGGAAGCATTATGCTTGGTTCAAGTACATAAAATTGAGAAGTTATAAGAAATGAAAGAAGACTTAAGAGTACTGGGAGTATGTGGAGGGCAAGGAGCCCTCCTATTCCCTTTTAAAGATAAACTTATTGGGAATATTGAACCCAGAGGAGTATTTCATACAGCTAAAGAAGAGCAATGGAAAGCTAATTTCAAGGGTATACCTTTCTTAAAAGGTTATGAATTACCCAAAGATTGGCATCCAGATATTATATTATCTAGCCCAGATTGTGGTAGTTGCTCAGTTATGAGGTTATCTAAATCAAAGACTCTTGGTGACCCTAAAAGTAATAAAAGTATACAACTAGTATTTCAGTCAATTCAATATTACGAACCTGCTCTCTTTCTTATAGAAAACCTACCAAGACTACTATCTCTCATTTCTAAAGAAATGTTAATGGACTTCTTTAAGAACTATAAACTTATTTTTCACGAAAGAAGCGTTTCTGACTTCGGAAACTCCCAAGTATCAAGAAAGAGATTAGTTATTGTCGGGGTTCATTTAGACAAGGGTAAGAAGTATTTGAATTCATTTAATGAAGTGTTTCAAGTAAATACTCCAAAACTTACTAGAAATTTACTAGTACCAGCTCCAGAGGAAGCTTTTATCCCTTTCACTGATAAAGTTTTAGCCATGTATGATTATCGGAAATTACCTGAAAAGAAAAATCTTACAGTTAGACAGGTTAGACAGCTTTGGATTAAGGATTTCAAAGATGAAAAGAAATGGCCAATCAAAACTGCTAAGATGAGTACTTTACCAGGAGTATATCGATTAGAAAATGATAAACCTCCTTTAACTTTGAGACCATCAGATAGGCAATTCAGACCCGATGGTTATCCTTTGGGAATAAAGGATTTCAAGGCAATTATGGGATTTCCTGAAAACTACCGAGTATTTATTCGGGGATTTGCTACTTGGGACCCTAAGACTTATCATTACTGGTTAAATAAAGCTAGGTATACACTTGCTAAGGGTTCCGTATGTGAAGTAGGATTATGGTTTAAGGCCTGTATATAATATACTTGTATATATTTAAGTGGCCTAATACCTTCCCAATTCCCATCTTAACTTACCCATTAGGATATTCCTTCCTTCGGAAGGAAGGTATCTTTAGCTAAAGCTAAAGCTACTGTGCGCACGACGCGTTAAATTATATTATAAAAGAAGCCATACTCTTCGAGGTACCAAGTTTACTATGGAACATAAACAAACCTAAAATTCAAGAAATATGGAAAATTTGAAATTGACTCATGAAGAACGAAGAATACTTAAGTTGAATGGGATTCTTCCACAATCTATTGCTAAGCTAGTTAAGTCTAAAGTTATCCGATTAGCTTTCAAGTTAGGAAGTAGAATTTCAATGAGAGAATCTGAAAAATGTTATTTCATTGGAATTACTCTACCAAAATCCGAGAACTTAGACCTGGATTTATTTGAAGAACTGAAGAACAATGCTAATGAACTCAAAGAAATCATTCAAAAGTCTAAATTATGAAGAAACTTAAAGTTGCCATGATAGTCCTTTTACTAGGATTTACTATTTACCTTTGCTTCAGGAATTACAAACTGAATCAACAACTCAGTATGTTACCTGATAAAGAGATCATTCAACATACTGATACAATTTATTTGAGGAAAGATTTCCTGCCAATTTCCTACGATAATTTACTTAACCCAAGTAGAATCCTTCTCTACAATTCTCCGCATTCTTCGGTTAGCCAGGGTTTATGCAGTACCGATTCAGCCGAGATATCAGAGAAGGATTCTCTTGTTCAATTAGTAATCGATAAGAATCAACTTACATTGAGTTTCCTTAATCAAAACTCGGGAATTTATTCTAGTAGGTTATTCAATATCGACACTAATAACTACAAGTATTCTTGGTATAACGGAAAACTTACCACACAAGAAATTAAATCTAGAATAAGATTAGTTCCTTATGTTTATGGTAAGTACCGACCCTTTAACAATCTATGGGATTTGGGAACAGGGATTTCAATCGAGACTAAGAGATTTAATTACAAACTGGGGATAAACAGTTTTTATTACCCAAGATATTTCTCAGGTATCAAAACTGATTTAGAACTGGTAGTAACTTATAAATTTTAGATTTTATGGCAAAGAAGATACAGGAAACACCCACTAACCTTACAAGAGAAGAATTATCTAATCTATCTAGGGTTACAACGGATGTTTTCTTTTTCAGTCTTTTTTGTTATGTGATACATCCAGTGAGAGGAAAGGTTCGATTTGAATTATATCCGTATCAAAAAGCCGTACTATACCAATTTATACTCCAGAGATTCAATATCTTGTTAAAGTTTAGGCAAGCGGGTATTACAGAACTTATATCTATGTACTGCTTATGGCTGGCATCATATCATCCTAATAAGAAGATAAACATTATCTCCATTAAGGATACAACAGCTAAGAAGGTACTTAAGAAGATTAAGTTCATGTATAAGAATCTTCCATGGTATATGCAAACCCCGATCATTAACGGAAGAACTGGGGAATTTGGTTCTGCCTCTATGATTGAATTCGATAATGGTTCATTCATAGAATCCATCCCAACATCTTCAGAAGCCGGTCGTTCAGAATCTCTTTCTCTCCTGGTAATTGATGAGGCTGCAATCGTTCGGTGGGCTTCAGCTATTTGGGCAGCTGCCTTCCCTACGCTTTCCACCGGAGGTTCAGCCATCATCAATTCTACTCCATACGGTATGGGTAATTTTTACCATTCAACATGGGTAGATGCTATAGCTGGAGGTAATCCTTTCAATGCTATTCGATTATATTGGCAGATGCACCCAGAACGGGATCAATCTTGGTATGACCAGATGGCTTCTGCATTGGGTCCAAAAAGAACTGCACAAGAAATCGATGGAGACTTTCTTTCTTCAGGTAATACAGTATTTGATATGGCAGATATCAAGGCTATCGAAGATTGCTTAAGTGATTATCCAGTTTTAAAATATCGTTTCAATCGTCAGTATAGACAATTCAACGAACCAGATCCAAATAAACAGTACTTTATCGGTGCAGACGTTGCAACAGGTAGAGGCTCAGACTATTCTTCTTTCACTTGTATGGACAAGCTGGGAGAAGAACAAGTTGTGTATAAGGGAAGAATGGCAGTAGATAAATATGCTAGGTTACTGGGAGATACTGGGCAATTATTTAATTTTGCTGTTGTAGCTCCAGAATCTAACGACGTTGGGTTAGCAGTAACTTCTGCTCTTCAGTCAGAAGGTTACCCTAATCTATACTACTATCAAAAGCTTCTGAAAAAGAAAGGTAAGTCCAGACCCGAGGTTGATAAATCTCCAGGTTGGTTAACTACCCAAAAGAATCGTTCAGTAATTATAGAGGGTCTAGAACAAGATATTCGAGAAGAGAATATCATTGTGAAGGATCCTTTCTTTGTTCAAGAAGCTCCTACCTTTATATATGATGGTTTGGGTAGACCCGTAGCCATGGGTAAACACAGAAATAATACTTCTGCTGTAGATGTGGATTTGGAAGGAGATGTTTATTCTGATGATGATATATTTGGTAAAGCAATTTGTAATCACATACGAAAAGGAAAAACTAATGTAATAATACAACCGAAATGAAAATTCTTAAGTTTTTTGGATTCGATAGAAGGAATCGATCTCCAATACAAGAAAACAAGGCTAATCCTCCAAGTAAAAAAGAGGAGGTACCTATTTCACCCGGTAGAGTATCGGAACCGGATGATGACCCAGGTAACTTCATTCATACATTGAAAGGCTTAACTCAGATGGTTACGCCTTCTTTTCGTGTTGAAGTGATTCAGCTTTTAAGGGATTTATATAAAGTGAATCCAGATGTTAACATAGCTTTACAGGACATGTTTAAGCTTGCTAATACTGGTCACAACATAACCTTCCCTAATAATACCGATAAAGAGGCTGATAAGATGAGAGATCATCTTTCTAAGGTATCCTCTAAATGGTCTAACTATACTGCTGGTATGGATGGTTTGGTAAACAAGATGATAGTTCAATTGATGATTAGTGGAGCTATCTCAGTAGAAGCTGTACCAAATGAAAAGTTAGAGGGTCTAGCTACTGTATTATTCCTCAAACCAGATAGGATAGTATTCAAAAGAGAGAATAATGGTGTATACAGTCCATATCAGAGGAACACTCTTTGGAATGGCTCGAATAAGCAAGATTATATCAAACTTAATACAGAGACCTACTGTTATGTTGGTATGTATAATGATACTGATGAACCTTACGGAATACCTCCTTTTATGGCATCTTTGGATTCATTAAAGGGTCAGCATGATATGAAAACTAACTTTAAACATATCATGGAAATCTGTGGTATGGTTGGTTTTCTAGAGGCTTTGATGGAAAAACCACAACAGAAACCTAATGAAAATGTAGAAGCTTACACTAGAAGATTAAATAGGGAGCTAATACGTTTGAAACAGAATGTAAGGGAAGGTATGAAGGATGGAGTAGTAACTGGTTACATTGATGACCACCAGTTTAAACTTAACTCTACTTCAAAAGAGATGAGCAATATTGATAAACCCTGGAATATGAACCAGCAATCAGTTGCTAATGGTTTGGGAGTAAATGGCAACCTAATTGGAGTACAAGCTTCCATTGGAGAAGGAGCAACTGGTATTATGCTTTCTAAGCTTATAAGTCAGCTAAAGAATATCCAAATGATAGTTTCTTATGTTCTTAAGTTTATTTATGAACTAGAATTACGTCTGGCTGGCTTTGATTGCAAGGGAATATCCATTACTTGGGGATCATCCACTATCTCTGATGAGGTTAAAATCCAACAGGGTAGACAATATAAGATTCAGAACCTTGACTTACTTTACAAGGCAGGTATCATTTCTCAATATCAATATGCTTGGGAAATGGGTTATGATTCCCCTTCAGAAGAAGAACCAAGAGTTTCATTGGAAGACCAATTTGCTAAGGGAGGTAATTCAGACCCACAAGAGGGTACTAAGAAGAAACAGAGACAGGACGATAAGAATCAATCCGCTCGTAGATCAAGAGATAAAAATAACCCGGCTCCTTCACGAGGAGATCAAAATACTAAATCAAGATGAGTAAACCGATTACTAAAAAGAACAGAGAACATTTAGATTCTTTAGTGATAGGTAGTGGTCATACTATAATGGCTGGGTATATCCCAACATCCATAGAACCACAAACCTTCTCGGAGAATTTTTATAAATGGGCTCAAACTTCTAAGGAGTCAGTCAGTCAATTTGGTTTTTGGGGAGGAGAAATAGATTATAATACCTATTATCCTGACTTGAAGCCAGAAGAACTTACTCCCAAAGATGAGGAGTTTATAGAACCAATGTTCAGATTATTATCTGCAACTATTGTGTCTAAGAACTGGAACCCCACCGATTTTAGTCAAAACGGAGTATTAAAAGCTTCTATGAGAATGCTCTTGGGACAAACAGTAAACTGTGACCATGAGACTAATATTGGTAATGCTATTGGAGCTGTATCACAAGTTATCTGGCAAGATGAATACAAGGATGGTTCTTTTGTTATTCCTGCAGGTATCAATGGTATATTAAAGATTGATGGTAAAGCAAATCCGAGAATTGCTAGAGGCATTCTTATGGATCCCCCATCTATCCATTCTAATTCAGTAACAGTACAGTTTAAGTGGGATAAGTCTCACCCAAATATGGAAGATAACGAATTCTACCAGAAACTGGGTACCTATGATTCTAAGGGAGTTATGGTACGAAGAATCGTTACTGAAGTAGTAAGATACTTAGAAACTTCTTTGGTATCTCATGGAGCTGATGCTTTTGCTCAGAAGATTGGGGATGATGGTAAAATCATTAATCCCAATTTTGCCAAGAGAACTTGGGCTTCATACGAAGAATATAGGGATGATAAGTCTAAACAGTATTTCTTCTATGATACGAAAACTGATCTAGCTTTGTTCAGTGAAAATAACGATACTTCCCAATCTTATGATGATAACCAAGGAAATCAAAATCCTAATAATAAAGATATGAATGAACTACAAAAATTTTTAGAAAGAATCTTTGGTAAAGATTGCCTTACTCTTGCCGAAGGTACAGAGATGAACGAGGAAACTGCATTTGCAGCCATTCAGGAATTGGTTAATTCTCGTAACACTCTTCAGACTACTGTGGATAACTTAACTACAGAAAAAACTTCTCTTACAGAACAGGTTACTAATCTGAATGCAGAAGTGGCAAATCTGAAAGAAATGGCTCAGGTAGGTAAAAACCACATTACATCTCTCCGTGAAAATGCCGTTGCAACCTATAAAAAACTTATGGGTGACAAAGCTGATGAAACTATCGTTACAATGTTGAATGCCGAAACTACCGGCATGGTAACTTTGATCTCTCTTACTAAAGATTACCAAGCTCGATTGGAAGAAAAATTCCCAATGACCTGTGCTAAATGCGGTTCTCACGATGTAAGCCGTGCTTCTTCTGCAGCTGAGCCAGAAGATAAATCTGATAACAAAGCTACTGCTCAGAATTCCGAAAAGAGTACTGAAGAGATTCTGAAAGGTATCTATTCAAACAAATTAAAATAATCTCTAAAATAAGAAGAATATGAATACACATCCTACTACTAAGCTGGTAAATCAGGATCAACCGATGACTCTGTTTGGTGAAAAAACTCCCAGAGCGGTGATCTATAAGAGTGAATCTAACAAGTTGCATCAGGCTTTCTGTGTAAAAGAAAACAAAGTTATTCATCAGGGTATGCCGGTAGCTTTGGATACCGATGGTAATATCGAACCTTATATCCCGGGTGGAGATGGCAGCCAGGTTTATCTGGGTATAGCTATAACTGACAACATTAACCCTGCTTATCAGGCTCAAAGAAATTTCCCCGTAGAAGTAACTGTAGCTGTAGAAGCTTTCATGGTTGTAAACTGGGTAGCTAAAGAGGCTATGGAATGTGGTTATGTAAAACCCACAGATACCCTGTTGATTGACCGTTTCATCACTGCTGAAACTTCAGCCGATGAAACAAAATTCATTAGCATCGTACCGGCTGATGAAGCTAATGATATTATTCAAGTATTGGTACGCTAATCATTAACTGAACATTAAAAGAACAATGAATACAGAATTTGCACAATTGAAAATGGAAGACCTTAGAAAGGAACTTCCGGAAATGGTAAGAAGTTTGGAAGCATACCGTCAGGGTTCCAACAACACATTGCCTATTGAAGTTACTCTGGAAGAACTGGTACAGGGTAAATATGGTGTATCACAGGATGCCTTCTTTGAAAAGTTGGGCATTAATCCGAAGATTGATACAATGCAGAACATCTTCACTATGCCGCAACAGAATATCCGTTGGATTGTACCGGAAATCATCCGTGCTGCTATTACAACTGGTATGCGTCAGGCACCTTTCTACCCGAACATCATTGCTTCAGACCAATCAATTAATGGTTTGCAGGTAACTATGCCGATGGTAAATATGTCGGATGCTGCTCCCGCTAAGGTAAATGAAGCAGAAACAATTCCTTTGGGAGATGTAAGCTTCGGACAGAAATCAGTTTCTCTGTTCAAAATCGGTAAAGGATTTAAACTTACTGACGAAGTTAAAAACTACGTTTCAATCGATGTATTGGGAATCTATCTCCGTGACTTTGGTATTCAGTTGGGTTATGCTATGGATACTTTGGCAATGGATGTTTTGATGAACGGTAACAAAGCTGATGGTTCTGAATCTGCTCCGGTTATTGGTGTATATGAAACAACCAACGGTATTACTTATAAAGACTTGTTGCATATCTGGGTTCGTGCTGCTCGTATGGGCCGTAACTTTACTACTATGATTGGTGGTGAAGACCAGGCTATCGAGATGTTGAACTTGCCTGAATTTAAAGAACGTCACTCAGGAACTACAGAAGCTACACTGAATATCAAGTCTCCGGTTCCCAACAAGGCTGATTTCTATATTCACCCGGGAACTCCTGACCAGCAGTTGTTGATGGTAGATACCAGTGCTGCCTTGATTAAGCTTACTGCTAAACAGTTGATGCTTGAATCAGAAAGAATCGTATCTAATCAGACTGAAGCAGTATATGCTTCTCTGACTACTGGTTTCTCTAAGATGTACCAGGATGCTGTTCTTCTGTTGGCAGCTAACAAGAAATTCTCTGAAGCTGGATTCCCGAGCTTCATGAACATTGACCCATACCTATTGGTTAACTTAGAATAATATCCGGGATTTCTTCATTGTATTTTTGTCTAATTTCTCCCCGAACAGTTTCAATCCATTCTGTTCGGGGTTTTATATTATAACCTAAAAAAATAAAAGATTATGGCTACTACTTATATTGTAACAGTTGGAACTAATGCCTACAGTTTTAACGACCAGGTAACAGGTATTTCAATTGCAAAAGGCGAAGAGAGAGAACTTACTGCCCGTCAGTACAGAACAAAACGTATTCAGAAAGCTTTAGTTTCTGGCCACTTGGTTTTAGTTCCGGATAAGAACAAAACTGCCAAGTATACTGCTGAGGATATCGAAAAGCTTGACAAGAAGCTAGCTGCTCAGTTTGCAAAGGGTATGGAAATCAGTAAGATTGCCAAAGCTTATTCACTTGAAGAAGCTAAGCTGATTGCTAAGAAACATGAAATCGAAGCTGATCCGAAAGATACAGTAAAAGATATTCTTGAAGTTTTACTTGAAGATTTCGAAGAAAACAAAGAATAAACAAATCCGAATATAAATGAAAAAGAATCTAGACTTCACATATGTAACATCAGGTCTGGAAGTTTCATTTAGAGTATTAACCAAAGTCCCGGCCAAATCCATTTTTGACTGGGACTTTGGCGATGATAAGGGAGAGGTTTTCAATGGTGGAAGACATCAATCTTACTCTTATGAGAAGTCTGGATTTTATGATGTAACACTACATGTCACTAATTCTGATGGATTAGATTTGACTTGTACTCGAACCGTAGTTGTATGTAATTATGGGCATACTACTCTTCAGGATACCATCTACAATTTAATAGATAGGTATATTCCCAAAGAATTGCATGAGAGTATGACCATAGAAGATAAAACTGCATACATAACTAAATGGCAATTATATATCTTCCCACTAGTAAACCATGTTATACCACCAGATAAATATAATGATGAATTATGGTATGAGGGACTAGAAAACCAATTAATTATGGAATTGGCTGTATGGGATTATCTCAATATACAAATACAAAATATACTGTTGGTTGCAGGAAATAGTTTTAGAGAAATTATCTCCACTGAATCTCATGGACCAGACCAAGATGGTGATTCACCTGGAGAACATGCTAGAGGAGATAGGATAAAGCAAATTACTACAGGTCCTACCGAGGTACAGTATTATGATAAGATATCCGAAAGTATATCTAGCTTATGGAGTACTTATTCAAAGATGATTCAACCTGGAGGGTATATGGATGAACTAAGAAAGAATCTATGTATGCTGGCATCTAGGTTAGAGATATACTTACCATTCTGTGATCAAATTGAACGGTTAGTAGTACCAAAAGTAGTAAATCATCGAAAACCAACTCCTTTGGGAGGACCTAATCCAACAGCCCCTCTCAATAAAGCAAGTAAACCTTCGTTAACCATAATAGATAAGAAATCATGACAAAAGAACCTTGGAGAATGGTTAAGAACCATTCTTGGAATAGGTATAAAAAGATTATCACTGATTTCTTAGACTGGGATGCTGGAAGACAAACAATTACTTGGGCTAAACACGTTAATCAATATCTAAATCATGCTGAGGATGATAGCCCAAGATATTATAATATTCCCATAGAAGCTTTATGCTACTACAATGCTTTTAGGAATTGGCCTATTAATAAGGCTACTGTTTCTGGAGAATTAGATGATGAGAACCTTTCTATACTTATTTCAAAGAATTACATAGAACAAATCGGATATCTCAATCAGGAAGGTTATTGGAACTTTAACTGGTCTGAGGATAGATTTGTTATCAATGGGATAGTATATAAACCTTCTGGAGATACTCAAGTATCTCAGGCTAAAGATGAAGCTTTGGTATTCTTGGTAATCCTCAAAAGGGATAGAGATACTAAAATCAAATTCGTAGAACAAAATCCATAAAGATATGAAAATGTTAATGTTACGTTTCACCAAGCTTAACAATGTAGAAGGAGATTGGTGGGACAGTAATCTTATAATCTTGAATGGACCTTCTGGAGTTCACATAGAAATGCCTGGTACTGGTAATTCGGCTACTACCATGCAATCTATGACTGGTATGAAGTTCGTATCAAATTACCAAGATTACTTTGGAGAGGTATGGGATAAAGATATACCTCATATAGGCTTTGGCCAAGTTATTAAGTTCAGAGTTAGGAAATTACCTGATTATGCCGTAGTAGTTGGGGATATAGAGGATGGAGGAGATGTTGACCCAGATAATCCAGATGATATCCCAAATGCTTTTGCTGGTAAAGAAAAAGAATACTTCCGTGGTAATAACTCAGAACTGTTATTGGGAAAGAATAAAGTAACACCTTAAAATATATACATATGTACGTTAGTAAATACTACACTTGCGAAGAGATTGACCAACGGCTATTACAGGGTTATTATGATGACTCTTTGGCTCATGGTTTTGTTGGAACTCTTAAAGAGTTCTGGGCATTCTTCTTATCAATTGCAAACAAGGTAGATAAGAAAGAAGGTTGGGATTTGTCAGAAAATAACTTCTCTGATGAATTGCTAGAAAAACTGAATGGAATTGAGGAACATGCTAACTACGTTACTAAAGTTTCTCAACTAGAAAACGATTTGAAATATCAGACTCAAGAACAAGTTGAGAAATATATACATGACTTAGTAGATGGTGCTGATGATGCTTTGGATACATTAAAGGAATTGGCTGAAGCATTAAACAATGACCCAAACTTTGCTACCAATATCACTAACCGATTAACTGAATTACGTACTCAATTAGAAGCTGAGGTAACTAGAGCTAAGAACCGTGAAAACGAATTAGCTTCTCAGATTAAGATTGTGAACGATAACTTGGTTAACTCGGTTAATACGTTGAATGCAACTATCATTAAAGTAGTACAAGATATTACTAGGATGATAGAAGCAATCAATGCTCGTATTCAAAAGGTAGAAGACCGGGTTGGTGATTTGGAAGTAGAAACTGACAATAACTTAACTGAAGCTAAAGAATATGCTAAGGAATTGGTAGATAAGGAAGCTGCTGAACGTAGAGCTGCTGATGAGAAACTGACCGAGGCTGTTCATCAAGTACAGTTAGACCATACTAGGGATATTGCCGACTTAAATAATAAGATTCTAACCGAGGCTTCAGAAAGAGCAAATGCAGATGTAGCATTAGAATCTAAACTGAACACCGAAATCAGTGATCGTAAAACTGCAGACCAAGAACTTGAATCCAAGATTAATGCTGAAGCTGCAGCTCGTACTGCTCAGGATGAAGTATTACACCAACAGATTGTAAAGGAAACTTCTGACCGTCAGAATGCAGATAATGGTTTACAGCAGAACATTACTCAAGAAGCTCAGAACCGTCAGAATGCAGATACTGTACTTCAGAACAATATTGATAACGAGAAAGAAACTCGAATTGCTCAAGATGAAATCCTTGACCATAAGATTGAGGATTTGAAAACTCAGGCCGGTACAGATAAAACCGAATTGCTTGAAAAACTAGAGCAAGAAAAGCAAGAACGTATTGCTGCCGATAAAGACTTAGATAATCGTAAGGTAGATAAAAGAGAAGGTTATTCTCTTACTAAAAACGACTTTACCGATATTCTCAAGGCTAAATTGGATGGCATTGAAGAACATGCTAATTATATCACAAAAGTATCTCAGCTTATTAATGATGCTGGTTATCAAACTGAAGCAGATCTTCAGGCAGCTATTGAAAAGATTATTGGGGAAGCTCCAGAGGTTCTTGATACTTTGAAGGAGATTGCAGATGCTTTGGGTAATGACCCAAACTTTGCAACTACAATTACCAAGAAATTGGCAGCTATTACCGAACAATTGAATCAGGAAATTACTAATCGTACAGAGGCTGATGCCCAGGTACAGGCTAATGTAGATAAGGAAGTTACTGAACGTAAAGAAGCCGATACTGCTCTTGAAGCTAAGTTGAAAGAATACGTTGATAACGAAGTAGATAAGATTACTGGTAACACTGATGGTATTCAAGCTAGTCTGAATAAGGAAATCCAAGACAGAAAAGATGCCGATGCTGCATTACAAGCTGCTATCACTAAAGAAGAAACGGATCGTAAGGCTGCTGATGCTGCATTAGATACTCGAGTAACTGCTAATGCTACCAAGATACAAGAATTGGCTTTATCTATTCAGGATGCGGTAAATACCGTTAAAAATGAACTTCAGGCTAAGATAGATGCTTTGCAAACAGAAGTAAATGCTAACAAGGCAAATATCCAACGTAATACTGACAGATTAAATGACCAGATTACTAAGGAAGCTGAAGATTATGCTGAATTAAAAGGCATGGTTAATGCAGAAGCTGAAGCAAGAGCCAATGCTGATACTAATCTTAAGTCTCAGGTAGATAAGGTAAATATCGACTTGAACACTGAGGTTTCAAAGAGAGAAGCTGGTGATACTGTTTTACAGCAGAATATCGATAAGGAGATCTCTGATAGAACTTCAGCAGATACTTTATTAGATAATAAGTTCACTGGCTTGATAAATACTGAATCTACTGCCCGGGCAAATGAAGATGAGAAAATCAATGCTCGAATCGACCAGGAGATTAAAGATCGTAAGGCAGGTGATGATGCTTTAAGCACCAGAATAGATAGCCTCAATAGTGGAGTAACTGGTTCTTTAGATGAGCTCAGGGAGAAAGTAACTGATAACACTACTGCTATTCAAACCGAAGTAGAAAGAGCTAAGGCTGCTGAACAAGTTCTTAAGGATTCTCTGACTACAGCTATGGAAAATCACAAAGATGATTTGGTAGCTATATCTAAAGATATCAATGATGAGGCTCAAAGTAGACTACAAGAAGATACCAAGCTTCAGAATAATATTGATACCGAAACCCTTAATCGTACTCAGGCAGACACTTTGTTAGAGAATAAGATTACTCAGGAAGTATCAGATAGAGTTCAGGCTGTTGAAAACTTGAATGACCGAAAGGTTGATAAAGTAGATGGCAAAGAGCTTTCTTCAAATGACTTTACCGACTTATTAAAAGCTAAGTTAGATAATATCCAGGAATTTGCTAACTACATTACTAAGGTATCTCAGTTGGAAAACGATTCTAACTATCAGAATGCCGAACAAGTAGAAGCTGCAATCCAAAAGGTTATTGGTTCTGCTCCTGGAGTATTAGATACACTAGAAGAGATTGCAAAAGCATTGGGAGATGATCCTAACTTTGCAACTACAATTACTAATAAGCTGACTGAACTTAAAGGTATTATAGATAAGGAAATCTCCGATAGAACTGCAGCTGATGAACAAGTTACTCAGAAGTTTACTGAATTAAGTACTACTCTTAATGCTACAGTAAGTGAACTGAGAACTTTCGTAACAGAAACTCGTTCTGAATTATTAACAAAGGCTCAGGCTCAGGATGAATTAATTGCTAAGAATACTGCTAATATTCAACGTAACCTAGAATTAATTCAGGGATTACAAAGTAATCAGAATACTGGTTATCTTGAAATCAAGGAATTATTGAATATGGAAATTGAGGCTAGAAAGGCTGAGGATATTCGTATTGAAGCTAAAGTAGACAAGAATACTCAGGACCTTACTACAGAACGTAATGAGCGTATTGCTGCAGATAAAGTTCTCCAGGATAATATTGATGCTGAAGAAGCTGCAAGAATTGCTGCTGATAATGCTCTGGGTAAACGTATAGATAAAGAAATCGAGGATAGAAAAGCAGCTGATACCGCACTTGAGAATAAATTTAATGGTATCACTAACGGCTTAGATGAACGTCTTCAGAAAGAAGAAGCAACTTCAAATGCTTTACCCTTAACTATGGTTACGGAAATTGATCCGAACTTGGTTATCAACGGTACTTCTGCTGAAGTAAACTTTAAGAGTTCTGTAAAAGAAGAGGGCAATCTCTATGGAGAACCTATGCCTCGTAAGTTTGCTATACCTTCTGCTACAGATGCTAAAGCCGGTCTTCAGTCAGCAGCTGATAAGAAGAGATGGAATTCTATGCCTAATGATTATATCACGGGAGCTAGTTATACACCTAAGGCTAGTGTGGTTACTACTAACATAAGTAGAAGTACATATAACTCCGATGAAGGTATACAGAAATCTAATGATTTCACTGTAGATATCCCCGCTTCTACTGCTGAGAAAGCCGGTGTACAAACTGCAGCAGATAAGAAACTGTTTGATAGTACTCCTTTAGATATATTATCTGGAATACGACCTTTAAAGGATTCAGACCCAGAAGTTTTTAGATTCCAGGTAGATAGTCACTCTAGATGGGATTCTGAATCATCTTCTGCTAAGGATATTTACGAAAAAGAACAATTTAATCTGGAAGTTACTTCTGCTACTAAAACTACTGCAGGAGCTATGACTGCTGCTGATAAGGTTAAGTTGGATGAAACTTTACCCCAGCAGATTACTAAGGAAATCCAAGATAGAAAAGATGCAATTGAAGCCTTGAAGAATTCTTCCGAAGCTTCCCTTGCTCAAGAAATCGAGGATAGAAAAGCAGCTGACCAGGCATTAGACACCAAATTTACTCAGGCTATCAAAGAAGAGGCAGATGCTCGTGCTGAATACGACCAGGTTCAGATGCAAAAGATTCAGGAAGAAGAAGAAGCCAGAGCTGCTGCAGATACTGCTCTTGAGAATAAGTTACAAACTAATATCAATAACTTAGAAAAGAAGCATGATGATTTCGTAGCAACTAAGGGTAAGGCTAATGGATTTGCTTCTTTGGATGGTAATGGATTAGTACCCTCTAGTCAATTGCCTTCTTATGTTGATGATGTTATCGAAGTTTATGCTACTTATGATGTCAGTGAAACTGGAAAGCTGAGCAATATTAAATTATATTCTGACCCAGATCATGCTAATCCTATTACTGGAGAATCAGGTAAGATATATTTGAATATTACCCAGGATGAACCCTCTTATCAATTCCGTTGGTCAGGTACTCAGTTTGTAGATAGTAATACTTCTTCACTGATACTTGGAGAAGTTACTGGTACTGCTTATGATGGAGGTAAGGGTAAAGCTTTAGCTGATTGGAGAAAATCTCTGAATGATAATCTAAAGTTTTATTCTCACATCAAGGATAACGGGGCTTGGACTAGAAATGCTACTGAAGTTAGATTAAATTTCGATTGTTCAGATTTTGGTAGTACTGCAAGTGTAAATACTTATAATCAACCTATCCCAGCTGCTACCAAAGACTTAGCAGGTGTACAAACTGCAGCCGATAAGAAACTGTTTGATTCTATTCCAGGAGGAATTGTATCTAATATTACTAGTTCAAAGGGTGATGAATCACTAAAAGATAAGAATGTAGTTAGACTAAAAATAGAGAACTACAATCGCTATAATACTGAAACTCAGTCAGTATTACCTGAGTATAAGAAGGTATATTGGGAAGTCACTCTTCCTTCAGCAAGTGCAGAACAAGCTGGTACTATATCCGCAGATATGTTCAACAAACTTAACTCTGGCTTGAATGGAGACATTACCAATGCCCTGAATGAAGCTAAGGCTTATACTGATGCTGCTAAAACTGCATTAGAGAAATTAATCCAGGATTCTGACAAAGTAATCAAGGAAAGCTTAGATGCTCATATTGGCAATAAGAGTAACCCTCACAATGTAACCAAAGTTCAGATAGGTTTAGGTAATGTACAGAACTTAGCTCCAGCAGATATGCCAGTATCTACTGCTCAGGCTGCTGCTATTGCAGATGCTAAGGCAGCAGGTACAAAAGCTCAGACCGACTTAAGTACCCATGCAAACAGAAGAGATAATCCTCATAATGTAACTAGAGCTCAATTAGGATTGGCTACTACAGACCAAGTAGTATTTGCTAAAACTACTGCAGCTTCTGGTTTCTGGAAGGAATCAGATGGTAGATTAAAATCTCAAGTAGAGAATTTGAACCATACTCTGGACCAAATCTGTAATATACCTACAGTTCACTTCAAGATGAATGGTAAATACCAAGTGGGAACTATTGCTCAGAGCTTAGAGGAAATTGAACCTCTGTTGGTATCAGAGAATATTATACCTGCTTCTCAAGTACCTAACCAATCTAGATTCGAAACTTTCGTCGGAGAAGATGGTCAGGAATATGTAAAAGTAAAAGTAGTAGAATATGAAATGCTCAGTGTCATGGCTCTCGAAGGAGTTAAGTTATTGAGAAAAGAATTCGAAGACTTTAAGAAACAATTAAACAATAAGTAATATGGCAGAAATAGCAACTTGGAGTGCTATTCTGAATAAGACCGGCCTTGGTAAGACCTCTAATGAGTGCCCTACCAAGGCTGAGTTGTTAGCACTCAATAATGGTAAGGACTCCAATGTTGACAAGGTTATTGTAATTAGCAATGCTGCTAGCTACGGTAACAATGAATGTGTCAAGTTAGAGGATATCAATGCCGAGCAATGGATTTATACATTCCAGTGGGATCCGAATGGTAATCCTTCTTTTAATGCTCCAGCTACTGGAGGTACATACCCTTTTGGTTCATATGCTTCTAATCGAGTTAAGCAAGTAAACGGTGTTAATACTACTATCTCTCAAAGTTTGGCGAATGATGTCACTAAAACTTCGGAAGGTTCTTGGTATACTACAGATTACGACGGTAATAAAGGTAGAATAGTACCCAACAATACATCTACTAATAGTAAATCAATCACTGTAACTTGGACTCAGAAGTATTCGGGTAAAACCCTACAGGCAACGTTTACCCAGGCAGCAGGTAGAAAAGTTTATTCTTCATGGAGTTATAACTGTAGAGTAGATAAAACTTCTTTCAGTTACAGTGGAGGTCAATCTAATGTAACTGCTAAGAGTGCAAGTAGAACTTATACTTGGAATGGTCAAGGTAGTAGTTATACAGAATCAGAAACTGCTACCGTAAGAGTTTCTAGTCCGGCTTCTATTAGTGGTAATAGTATTTCTATCCCAAGTAATAGTGGTTCTGCTAGAAATTTTACGGTTACTTTCGATTTCCCAACTGCTACAGACCAGACTATCTCAATTTCTCAGGAAGGAGGTCAAGTAACCTATGTAGATCACCTATCTATAGACCCAACTACTAAAAATGTACCTGGAACTGGTTCAGGATTTAGATTGACAGTAAATGCCAATTATGATAAATATATAAACGGAACTTATGTAGAAAACATTAGAACTACTTATACTTCGGCTGAAGTAGTTGAGGGAACTTCATCTGATATTACCATCTCTGGTAAAACTTCTAGTGGATGTAGTATTAGTGTAGCACCAAACCCTAACTCATCACCTAGAACTTTTAAGATTAAGTTTACTTACGATACGGCAACTCCTGTATATTTAACCATTACACAGAATTCGGCTGAGGTAACTTATCCTAGTAGCGGTATAGTATTTGAACATAGTACTCAACAGAATAGTGGGTATAAAACTAGTACTTTATCCATTGGTACTGTTGAAGGTAAAGGAGGTAATATTTCTTTTTATATAAAAAGTTATAGGTCTAGATATGTTAACGGTTCTTTAAGTTCTACCGAAGCTATTAAACCTACTCTTATTTTGCCCCCCGGAGTAACCGAAACTATTACTAATGTGAGTGGTTATTACTTTAAAGTAACTATTACCATACCTGAGCATTCAAAGCCTGCAAGCAGAACTCTTACAATCAGAGCTAATCAACCTAATGGCTTAGATAGAGAGTTAGTACAAACTGTACAACAGAGTGCTTCAACTTATGAGTTTGGTATTAGAGAAAACTCGGGGGATTCTTTGAGTACTTCTCTTACTTATTCTGGTTGGCCAAGTTCAGATTCATCATACAGTAGACTTGTAAGAGTATATTCTAGGAAGAATGGTAACCAATTCCTTAATTGGGCTTTATCTTCTAATGTGGATTGGATTACTATATCTGGTTCAGGTGCTGGGGCTACATATAAGGTAGCCACTAATAACAGTAGTTCATCTAGAACAGGAATTATTACCTTTACTCAGGGAGAATCCAATAAAACTTGTACTCTGACAATAGTTCAAGAAGCAGGAGATGTCTATGAGTTTTATATTACTGACTCAGATGGTAATGGGCATTACACCGATTTCACCTTCTCAGCTCCTTCAAATGGATTGGTAAATAAACATGTACTTAATATTATCTCTACTCACAATGGTAGTCCCTTATCTGAAGACGCTATAGAGGGAGTCCATTCGGAGATAACAGAGAAATTAATCGGCTTGGTATTAACATCAGATACTCAATCCCCATTCAGTTTTATGGCAAATATAACTGAAAATGGATATACCGAAAGAACAGCAGCCAATACTTATAGACAGAAGGCATCTGGAAAAACAGTAATTTTCAGAGTTCTTCAAGAAGCTAAAAAATAATAATTTCAGATTAGAATTAAGTTTAAATATTTCAAATGGTAATGATCAAGATACGTGGGGATTATTTGATACGGCTAATATGCCTCATACTTCTGACTTTATGTATGCTATGAGTTTAGTACGTGAGGGTATTATAGTAGACTCGGTAGAAGGTAAAATAACTGTGAATTCTATTCAAAGTACTACTAAGGATAGAGGGATTGGAGATAATGTTTATGTATGGGCCTATAATTCTGTAAGAGGTTTATGGTTATCAATTGGTAACTTTAGGATTGAAGAGGGGAATAATACCCATCATTGGGATGTTTCTTGGCCCACCTAGACAATTTAATCCTAAACACAACACTAGTACATTTATTGATAGATAAATTTAATTTTTAAAACTAAATCATTATGGAAGTTAAATCTGGTGAAGGTACTGTAGTGGTTGCGGATCGTAATCGTTATAATGATGAATGTTGTAATAATCGAGGATGGGGCTCCGGTTGGGGTGCTGTCGGTGGAGCTTTAGTAGGTGGTGGTTTTGGTGCTGCTGCAGTTTCTGTGTGGGACAAAATCAATGACACAAAAGCTGATATCCAAAAAGTGGAATCTACTGTTCAGGAAGCAAAAGCTGGTATTTACAAAGACATATCTGATGCTGCTCGTGGAGTTACTTCTGAAGTTGCAGGAGTTTCTAGACAAGTAGAGGGTGTAGGTAAAGAAGTACTTAACAATCGCTTTGCTACTGAACGTGGCCTTTGTGATCTTGGTTATAAGACTAATTCTGATATCCGGGATTCTCGTGATCAAATGGGAGCAGGGTTCAATCGGGTTATGGATCGTCTTTGCCAGATGGAACATCAACAGTCAAATTGCTGCTGTGAAATTAAGAGCTTAGTTAGAGAATCCGAAAACAGATTAGCTCTTCAGGCAGAACGTAATCATTGCGAGGTAATGAAAGGCCAGCAAGAGATTAAGTGTCTGATTGAGAACACTGCAAAAGACCAAGAAATTGCTAGACTGAATCGAGTAGTTGATGCTCAAAGAGATCAGAACATTATTAACTCGGTAGTACAGGCTTTAGGTAATAAAACTGCATAATTTCTATTAAAGTTGATTAGGGAAAAGGGAGGTACCTGTAGCGGGTATTTCCCTTTTTTCGTTTTAATCTAGTAAGAAACATGGAAGAGGATAATAAACTACAAACCTTTACTCTCCAAATGCAACTACCGGCTCCTAATTTAGAGGTAGCAAAGAGAGTAGCTGATGAAGCACAAAGACTGATAGATATCTATGGATACTATAATTTCTTGAACCTAGTAGAATTTATGAAACAGAATCCCAGTATGGTTCAAATGGGATTAAGTCTAATCAATAAAAAGTATGGAAGAAATGAAATTTAAATCATTACAAAGAGGAGATTCAGTCTTTACTCTAGAAAGAGACAGAAGATCAATGTACCCAATCTTTGACCGAGCTAAAGTAGTAAAGGTAGGAGAAAGTAAACCCAGAGCTAATGAAAATGGTGATGGCTTTTCTAATCTTATAGAAATTGTTCTTCAAGATTCCATTGGTACAGTAACCGTATATTTACCTTCGGATGGGAATGAGGGTATTTATAACAATGTATACTACACTTTAATTGGAAGTAATATTGTAAACGAAGTATCATTGCAAAGGTCACAGGCTCTTGGTATTATTAATAATGTAGGTAAATACGAGAACATAATAAAGGAATGCGATAATATCCTTGCTATGTTTGAAAACAAGGAGCCCACTAATGGTAGTCAATTCAATGAAGAATTCGCTTCATTCAGGAAAGATGTAGTATCAGTATTACAATCACAACAGCAAGCCATAAACCTTATGATGGATTCACTTGGCTTGAATAAACCGAAGGAAAATCCAGATGGCAAGTAAGTCAGTAAACATAACTATAAGTACTCCCTTGGGAGACTTACAGATATATACTGACCCAAAAGAACAGGCTAGAGCTGAGAGGTTAATTGCAGAAACTCCATCTATCATGAGAAATGCCTATGATAGAGCTACTGAGAAATTCGGCAATCAACTTCTCAGACTTGTGAAAAAATGCCTAAGAACGGGTACTCCTCCAAGAGGAACTCATTGGGATCCTCACTCGGCTAATACCATTAAACGATACGGAGAGCATACCCTTTTGAATTATACGGGTCAGTATTTGAGATCAGTACAAATAGTAAAACAGAAGAATCGAACTTACGTAGGTATACCTACTAACCTTAAGAAAACCAGAAAGGGTGATAGGACTAGTAAAAGAACATTGAACCAAGTAGCTATCATGTTAGAGTATGGTTCTAGAGGTGGTAATTTACCTCCAAGACCTCTATGGGCACCAGCTTTCGAACAAGTTGGTGGTAAGAAGGTTCTGAAGGAAACTATAGTAAGAGAACTTCGTAAAGAAATAAGGAAATATAGAAGATAATGGGATTCACTATAAGCAAGAATCAAGGTTCAGGTAGGACTGTTATAACGGTAACACCAGAAGAAAAGAATGCTACGGACAAAGATATAGTTCAGATCTTAACAGTAGAAGCTGTAGATGGGTCAACTAAAGAAGTAAAGCTTATCCACAAGAAAGGGGAAGGCAATTATGAATACACTTTCAGAGTTTCACCCACTGAATTATACTTTGAGCCTACAGGAGAAAGTAAAGAGGTTACTATTGTATCTACTAAACAAATGGTAATCAATGGAAAGAAAGTTGGTGATCCAGTTAATGTAAATTATACTAGGGAAAACTCGGGAGATGTATCTGGCTCTGGTACTACTCTTATCATGAGCTTAAACGATAATACTCATAATGATAAACTTGGCCAAGTAATTTTCATACAGGATGAATCAGGTAAAACTGTAGTTGTAACTTGTAGACAGGGTAAAAAAGAGAACACTGCTGGAGGGGATATTGGTCTTATCCAATTATGGTCTGGTTCTGGAGTTCCTGAAGGTTATGTACTTTGTGATGGAAGTCAAGTAAGTATAGCAGAATACCCAGAATTATATAAAGCTATTGGAGATAAGTATAATACTGCTTCTACTAAAGCTGGTTATATAAGTGTTCCAGACTTAAGAGGTAGATTTGTAGTAGGATATGATCCAAGAAATTATGAATACGAACGTATTGGTAATACTGGTGGGCAGGCCCTAGTAACTCTTACTTTAGATCAAATACCACCACATAGTCATAAGATTACATTTAAAGAGGAGAAATGGGGAGACAATGCTAGTAATCGACCATTCCCTAATCATACTAGGCCTGACTCAGGTTATACAGCAAATACTCAAGTAACCGGAGGAGGTAGTCCTCATGAGAATAGGCCACCATATTATGTATTGGCTTATGTAATGAAAATAAGATAGGAGGTAATTATGGTAAATTCACAAGAGATAGTAGAGAGAACCTTCTATATATGCTTATTGAATGTTCTCTTAGAAAAGAAGATGGGACTTAATCCTGAGGATTATTTACCTTTATCACAAGAGAATGAAAAGAGATTCCAAGAAGATAAGGAAGCAATAGATAAGTTCATTTACTTATTTGGTATAGGTAATAACCAGGTAAGAGGTCCTAAAACTTGTCCAAGGATAACTATAGAAAGCACTGCTTATTATCCTGGAGATATTGGAGTAGAGAAATATATAATTGGAGATAAATTAGAGGCAGGCAATTATCAGATGTCAGAGTTCCCTTACGAAACCAAGGATATCACTATCGATATTCATCTGGTAGCAACTACTCAGAATGATATGAGATTATTACACTCCATTCTTCATGAAGCCTTACCTACTCGAGGATATATAAGACCTTACTTCAATGATTTAGAAGAATGGGATAAAGGTAGGATAGCTCCTACTGGGAATCTGTTTATAGAGATTGGTAATTTCTATGATCACCCAGATGAATCCCATGGATTATTGGAAAAGGTATACCAATATATATGTAAGGATGGTATTATACCAGAAAAACTGGTAGAAATGGGGGATCTAATACCTATAAAAGATATAAGTCTTTTACTAGGACCAGAATACCAAAAGGACGAGGAGATGCTCAATCTCAATATACATGTTTAACTCAAAAATTTACTAAAATGAAAAAGTTAGTGTTTATGCTGATGGCACTCATTTTACCAGTGTCATTATTTGCTGCAGAAGTAGAACCTTCAACTGGTTCAGAGTTCGTAATCAATCTGGGTACCTTTACGGGTATAGTAACTTTGGTATCATCTTTGGTTACTCAGATACTAAAGGTAATCCCAGCTATCAAAGACAACAAACTTGCTAAGATTGGTATATCTGCTTTAGTAGGTATTATTGTATGTCTTATAGCTTGGGGATTACAACTTACTCCATTATTAGAAAACTATCCTTTCTATCAGGTATTAATTTATGGATTAGCTGCTGGTTTATCAGGATGTGGTTTCTATGATGTGATTAAGGCTATCGGAGGTTTATTTAAGAATAAAGAAGATTAATTTTCTAAAATAATACCAGTAAGGTAACGATACTTACTGGTATTAATTAAATTAATGTATAACCTATAAAACACAAGGATATGTCAAAATCACCAAGCGTTGTTTTTAAATTCGAGAACAACAATGTTCAACAGACTACTCCTCTTTTAGGAGTATCATGTTTCTTGGCTAGAACTGAAAAAGGTCCCTATGATGATCCTTCAGAATTAATCACTTCTTTCTCTCAATTCCAAAGAATATTTGGTAAAGAGATTGTACCTGATGGTTCTGTATCTAACATAGAGAAAGCTTTAGTAGGAGGTTCTAAGCTAAGAATTATTCGTGTATTGGGAGCAGGTGCTAAAAAGGGTACCATTACTAAAGCAGAAGACTCTAGAGTATTAGAAGAAGATGAGATTGAATTAGCTTCTGCTATACCTGGAGAAGTTCAAGCTTCTGAAGTAATGAAATTTACTTCTGGAGGTACTAATGTAAGCTTTGGTTTGGTAACTAAAGGGTATGGTGATCCTATTGGTTCTGGAGAAACATTTAAAGTAGGTTTTTCTAAATCAGTGAATACCATCTTCTATAACATATACGATGCCAATGGTTCCATCCTGGAATCAGGTCCGGTAATTACTTATAAAACTAAGGATGCTCAGAATAAAACTTCTGTAGATTACCTGGCTTTAAGCAACTTTGCTAGTAATTCTGCATACCTGGAACCTAAGATGGTAACCACTACCGATAAGATTAAGTCTTTCGAAAACCTGGTAGCTTGGCTTCAGACTTCAATTGACCAAACTGAGAATCCACTAACTATCCAAGTTGGAGGTAAAGAAGCCACTAGTACTGAGACTATGTTCAATGGTACACTGGGTACTGCTGGTGCTGACCCTACTGCAGATGAATGGATTGCTTCTTTGGATTTGGTAAAGGATTATACAGATGTTTATCAGTTAGCTTGTTCTCATATTCATCAACATCTGAAAACAGATCAAGATGTTTTAAAAGTACATAAGGCTGCTAAAGATATGTGTGCTGAATTGCAAGAATATACCTATTACATCGAAGTACCTAAATATACTACCCATTATTCTGAGGGAACTCAGCCTAGAAATAAGCAGAGCATTATCACTTGGATTAATAACTGTTTGGGTAGTATCGGTAATTCTAAGTATGCGGCCTATTTTGCAGGTGGTATCAAGTACTACAATGAATTCGGGTTACTTACTAATTCAGATGTATTGGGTACTATCTTTGGTTTGGGTGATACTTCTGCTTCTAACTATGGACCTTGGAAGTCATTTGCCGGTATGAATCGTGGAGTAATCTATGATGGTCAGGGCCCAGTAAGTCCTAACTATGGTAGTGATTCTCGTTATAATGAACTAAACGAATTGGCTCAGATGTATGCCAACATGATTGTAATCAAAGATACTCCGTCTTCTGGTAAACAAACCATGTTATGGCATTGCTTCTCTTCTCAAGTAAAACAGGATTCAGAAAGATTCCTTTCAATTGTAAGATTGAATTTGTACTTGAAGAAGACTCTTCGTCCTATATTGAATAAGTATTTGGAAGAACCCAATATCTGGGGTACTTGGAAGAATATTTATCTTGAGGTAAAACCAATCCTAGATAATCTGGTAGATGAAAATGCTATGTCAGAGTATACATGGATGGGTGACCAGGATGCTGGCTCTTATTCAGAACTCTCTGTAAATAATGAAGCTGATGTCCGTCAGGGTAAATATAAAGTAATCCTGAAGTACAAAGATATTGTTCCTATGCAAGAAATTACAATTAACATTGTAATCGATGCAGCTTCTAAATCAGTTAATATTTCAGAAAACGAATAACATTAAAATCATAAAACATGGGAGCAAAAGTAAAGAATCCTAGAAAGAAATTCCTATGGAGCATCGCTTTCCCAAAACACCCTATCAATACATATCTATTCCAGACTTGCCAACTTCCGGATATAGAGATTGACCAGGTTGCTCATGGGGATGTAAACAGGGATGTAAAAACTGCCGGTAGAGTTACCGTAGGTAATCTGGTAGTAGAGAAACTTTTAACTACTGCTGGTTCAGATACCTGGCTTCAAGATTGGCTATATTCCTGCCAGGATATGATAGCTGGAGGTGGGTTAGTTCCTAGTGAATATTGGGAAACTGCCATTGTAAATGAACTTGCAGAAGATGGAGTATCTGTCCTAAATACTTGGCTGCTTGAAGAAGTTTGGCCTTGTAAAGTAACTGGCCTTGACTTAGATCGTATGGCTTCAGAAAACACAATAGAAAATATAGAATTTTCTGTCGGTACTTGCGATAAGTATTAACTCTCTTAGTCATTTTCTTACTAGAGTTTTAGGTGGAGGGGTGGGATTCCTAGATAAGGAGTTTCACCCCTTTCTTGTTGATACTTACCGCTACTATGAAATTATGAACTTTTAAAAATTAGATAAAATGGATATGACACTAAGAACCTTAGTATTCACTGCTCCTTCTGGTAGACTTTTTGAAATCAGAGAGCAGAATGGTGAAGATGAAGAAATTATCACCAACCCGGTAGATTCAAAGAATCTTATGAATCTTACCAAGTATATTTCAGCAATAGTAGTTAAAACGAATGCTACTAAGTCAGGTAGATTAACCATAGAGGATGCTCTTAAGTTACCTTTGCTGGATAGATACTGTATTCTATTTAATTCTCGAATCTTTTCATTGGGGGAAGAAGTAGAATTTACTTATAAATGGGATAACAAAGATTCTGTAACTTATTCTCAGGACTTGAGAGAATTTCTTTTCGATTATGCAGTACTTCCTACAGAACAAGAAATGGAAGAAAAACCCAATGCCATTCCTTACTACCCGGGAAGAAAAGGAGAAGATGGATTTACTCTTATGCAATATACAGAGGAATTGAACTCAGGTAAGGTAATCCAATTCGAATTGATGGATGGAGAAAAAGAGTCTCAGATGGTTCAGCTTTCACCAAGTAAACTTACTCGACACTCTACTCTTCTTCTTCGTAATCTTAAGTTAAAGGTAGATGATAAATTTGAGAAAGTAGAAAACTTCTCTCTATTCTCATCAAGGGATATGGCAGAAATTCATCGGTTGGTAAATACAGTAGACCCAATCTTCCATGGATATACTCAAATCGAAAATCCAGAAACTGGGAACATGATGGATTACCCAATTATGGCTGCTCCTGATTTTTTCTACTTGACGGGAGATATAATTTAGAGGAAGATTACATATACATTACTCGGGCTGAGATAGTCTTAGACTATCTCACCTTTTTGTGTCTACCCGTTCGTAAAAGAAAGAAATTCCTACTCATAGCTGAGAATTATTATAAACAAATGAAGAAGAAAATGTCAACATGATAGGAGATACAAAAAGTTTAGTAGAAGTCGGGGTATCAATGGTACTCCGAGATAAGTTTAGCTCTGAAACCGGTAAAATTTCACAATCATTCAACAATATGATGAATGATATGAATGACTGGAACAGGGCTATTCAGATGAGTGCAGGTAATGCTGTACAAAACAGTATGAGATTCCTTGGAGGCATGGCAGAAGCTTATCAATATTCTGCTAAGGTCCAAGATACCATATTTATGGCCTCAAAGATTGCAGGAGCTACAGCTGAGCAACAAACAGAAATGATGCAATTAGCTCAAGCAATCAATGCAGTTACTCCCTTGACTGCTGCAGATATTGCTTCCGGTCAAAGATATTTAGCAATGGCAGGTAATACAGTAGAACAGATAAAAGATATGACTGGGCCTGCTGCTAAGTTAGCATCTATCCTTGGTCAACCCTTTGGAGGTAAAGGAGGTGTAGCTGACTTGATGACTAATATCATGTCAATGTATGTTATACCTTCTCAACAAGCTACTAAGGTTACAGATGATTTATATACGGCTGTAACTAACGCTAATATATCTCTTACCGATTTGGCTCAAGCTATTACTTATGCTGGAGCTGATATGGCTAATGCAGGATATGACTTAAGACAGACTGCTGCAGCTATTGGTGTATTGGGAGATATGGGTATTCAGGGTTCATCAGCTGGTACTGCATTAGCAAATATGATTCGTTATTTGCAACTTTCTTTAGCCGACCAGAAAAAGAAAGGGTTTAGTGCATTAACTAGCTTAGGTTTAAGTCCACAAGATTTCTTTGATGCTGAAGGTAATCTTATTCGATTAGATAAGGTATATCGTAAGTTTGGAGAAGCTCTTATGAACAAACCACTTCTGGAAAGAACTAAAGCTTTCTATAATATCTTCGGAGTTCGAGGTACTCGTGATATCTCTAATCAGATTAGAAATATGATGGCGGGTTCTGATAAGATGACTAAGATCTTAGAACAATACGATAAGAACTCTGGCATAGTAGAACAGGTTACTGAGGAAAGATTAAAGACTCCTCAAGGTATCATTGAAGCTTTCAAGTCTAACTTTGAAAACTTAGTAGTGAATATAGGTTCAACTTTAGCCGATGTATTTAATCCCATATTAACTGTATTCACTAAGATATCCCAATGGGTACAAGGAATAGCTGGTACTATAGGAGGTCAGATAGTAGTTAAAGCATTAGCTTGGGGTTCAATTACAGCTTTAGTAGTAAATGGCTATAGGTACTTAGCTGCTACTGGTAGAATGCTTTCTACTTATATGCAACAAACTAATACCCAATCTCAGGCTACAGCAAGTGGAGTTAGTAAGTCTGCAGCTGCAGCTGCAGTATTGGAGACCCGATTAATACATATCACTCAGATTATGAGGGAACAATATTACCTTCAAAAGGCAATGGCTTTCGGTTGGACTGCTGGACCCAGAGGAGGTTGGTATGGGCCTGATGGTAAACGTATTAGGAAGTTTGGAATACCTGGGCCAACATTGGGAGGACTTGGTGGAGGTACTACTAAACCACCTACACCTCCTGCAGGTCCGGCAGTAGCTAGGTTAGGTATGAAAGGGTTACTTGGTAGGGTAGCTGGATTCTTGGGAGGTTCTTGGGGGATGGCTATTGGTATAGCATTACCTCTTGTAGCAGATTACTTACCCAGGTTAATAGATTCCTTAAATAAGAACACCGATTCTAATCTATCAAAGGAAACTCTAACTAGTGATGAATATTTGACCGAGAAAATGGCAAGAGCTATCAGAGCAGCTTTATTGAATGATAAACCTAATGGTACTGTTAACATTACTATTGATGGAGCTCCTGTTGGTTCTGTAGCTCCAGGTGAAACTTTAGGAGTTAATTATGCTACTCAAATTGGATTAATACCTTAAATTATGGCAAGAATATTAGGAAAACTAGCAGGTAAGGTTGTTAAGAAATATAATAATCTTACCCAAGATACTGCTGGAGTACTTACCGGTCCCATAAATAAATTATGGAGAGCTAAGATACACCTTAACCGATTAACTTCGGGTTTACCTAAGGATACTGCTCCCCGAGGTAAACTGTTTAATCCTAATGGGGCTTTGGGAGAAAGGGAAAGATCTTCCAAGAACCCAGTACTTAACAGTTCTCTTCAAAGCATTAGGAGATTACAACTTCAGCATGGGAATCTTAAGATTGACAAAGATGATCCTGCTCAAGGTAGGACTGTAGTAGAAAACAATAAACTTTATGGAGTAAGCCAAGATATAAGAAAACTAAACCAGGTAATCATTTATAATACTAATGTTAGCCCATACCAATATATTGTTTTACAGAATAGACCTTTGAGCTTTGACTTTAGAGGAGAAACAACTTGGGCCACCATTAAGTCTATGGGTAGAAATACACCCATGTATCATTATACTGGTTCAGAAGATATTGTACAATTCAATGTATCTTGGTACTGTGATGACCCAGATAACCCTGCTGAAGTATTAACCAAATGCAGATTATTGGAATCATGGAGTAAATCCAATGCCTATCAAGCAGCTCCTCCAATCTTACAGATTCAGTGGGGAAATTCTGATACTTTTGAAGGTCATTATTATATACTTACTTCTGCCACATATTCTCTTTCTAATTTTAGAAATGCTTCTAGACAACGTATGAAAGGCTCAGTAGATATAAGAGAAGACTTAAACCTGTATCCTGCTACTGCTACTCAAGAATTAATATTCAAACGAGTAAGCTCATATAGTTTATCTTATGAGGATATTGTTAAAAGTAAAGCTGCAGAAAAGACTGTGGGTATTTTTACAACCGATAAAATCAAATAACCATGGATATAACTTCTTATTTAGTTGGAGCAAGTCCATACGATAATGGATTTACTCTGAATTATGGAGATGGAGATTATTCTTTAGAATCCTACCCATTACTTATACCCTCTTCTCCCAATGACTTTCAGCATACCTTGAAAGAGGGTGAAACTCTACAGAATATCGCTTATAGGTATTATGGAGATTCTGGTAAATGGTATATTATTGCTGAGTATAATAACATAATAAATCCGTTCACTGAATTAAAAGGTGGAATGGTATTAATGATACCGGCTTATGGAAGTTAAAGCAAATAATCCCATATTATATAAAGGCACAGGTACTCCTTACCTAGCCATTTTTGATAATCAAGGTATACCAGTTATGAACCCTCTTACTGGTATACCTTTAGGAGCGTATATAAGTAGCTGGTCATATGTATATGATGAAGAAAAGGAAAACTTAGCTACAATAACTATTGATACTGGTAATCCAGATACTGTAGATGTAGAAGCTTTACAGGAAAATCGAGATATCTTTTTACAGTGGGGATATATTTTTAGTGATGGTACATTTGTATCAAGCCCAGCTATAAATATCAAAGTAAGAGATTTCGATTGTATCTTTGATTCTACAGGTACCCATATAACTATCAAATGTATTGATGGCACGAATCATCTTAGGTTTATGCCCCCTCATAAACCTACTGAGGATACCGATGATAGTATGGTTAAATTCTTGGATTCAGGATGCGGATTAAATGTTGGAGTAATAATAGAAAGGTTTGAGTAATGGCAAATATAATAAGTAATCAAGCTTATGAAGCTATACAGGTACCAACAGAAGTTACTCCCGAAGTACAGGGTACCATTCTGTATGCTAATCAATTTAGTGGCATAGGTCAAGTTGGTATGCCAGACGATTTAGCTGAAGTACTTAATTCTAACTTAGGTACAATAGGTAATAATGTTCTAGTTCAACTAGAAGCTAAAATGGCTGCCTATGGTAATGGGCCTTGGTATGTAGATAGTAGAGATGGAGTAATTTACATACATAACCGTAAGTTTCAACAACCTCCTCATCATACCTACATATTCCAAGCTGAAAACGGAGAAGTATTAAGAGTATCTTTTACTACTCAAAGATCTACTAAGCAGAAGATGATGCAAGTGGGTAATACTATAAAACCTGAGGATAAGCAAATACAAATCCAGGTAAGTTACATCGATGACCAACAGAATGAGATTCTACATGACCCACTACAGTTAGATGCCCTATCTACAGTAGATGTGCAAAGCCCAGGATTATTTCATAGATCCCCCGAAGTTTTAAAACCCCATGTTGATAGTAAGGTAGAGAAATGGAAAGAAGATAGATTGAAATCCTTAGATGAAGAATTGGCTTCTAAAAAACAAGCTCAAAGACTAAAGACTGAATCTGCTAAGAAAGAATATGATGCTAAGGGTACTGGTTATTTAGATGCAGGTGGTGGATTAGAGTCTATGTCCGATACAGAATTAAGGGATGCTACTTCTCAAATGCTAGAGGAAGCTTATACTAAAGGAGAACTAACTAATATAAAATCTTCTATTGATGCACTAGTAGCGGGAGGAATGGACCTTACTTCTGCAATGAAACAAGTATACCAGGGTTTAAATTTTGTATTCAAAAATAAATACACTGAGGTATGGACTGAAGTTTGGGAAGATCCTCGTTCATATTCTTCTGGGGAATTAAAGTCTTCTAGTCGTGTGAATAGTATGACTGAACTGAATGCAGAGAAAAGGAAAACTCAGGAGGGGCTAGCTAAAATGCAAGAAGATCCAAATATCATTGTCTATCCTTTAACTCTTCATGAAGAATCCTATTATCCTCAAACTTATAATCCAGTCCAAGCTGGTAGAGGCCCAGGAGATAATCATGGATATTATCGAAGCAGAGTAAAGGTATTCAAAAAAGTAAAACAGCTTTTGAAGGTACCCGCTTGGAAAACTCTTACTAACTTATATGATAGAACTGGAGGAGTAGGCAATAGAGAAAGAGCAATGAGGATAAATGCTAATGGAGGTTTAAAGATAACCGAGAAAAAACTAATCTGTCAAATGCAAGTAGTAGGAAGACCTTCATTAAAAACCTCAATGGTACTTCAGCTTTTGAACGTTGGTAAAAGGTGGTCAGGATATTGGTATATAAAGAAATGTACTCATAGAATGGATGCTGGTACAGGATATATTACTGACTTAGAATTAGTTAGGAATAATGGAACCGCTGGCTTTCAAGTTGCTGCTGGTAATATTAATACTCAAGATGTGGTATCTAATAATGCCAGAAGTCAAGGAATTACTGATGTAGGTAAAAATAAAGCTGGAGATGCTCATTCTTCTGATTTTACCATAAATGCTACTAAGGCAGAATATGAAGCCTTCAAAGCCTTGGATGGTAATACCGAAGAACAAAGAAAGTTTGTTCAAGATATGATTATCTATAGGGAACAGAATGCTAATACTCCTACCAAAGGTAATGATGGCATCATAGAAGTAGAAAGAACTGTATACCAATCTACAGGTAAAGATGGAGAAGATGTAGTTACCATTACTAATGTTAAACGTAAAAAGGTAGAAGCTACTAAGGATGTATATCGAAAGTATAATTTCAATATAGATTACATTATTAAACAGATGAACCAAGACTTTTCTAAAACCGAATGATATGGCTTATGAATCAGCAAAAACAATAACTGAACAAGGATTAGAATCCTTGGGAAGATACTATTCAGTGTACAGGGCCATGGTAGTTAATAACACAGACCCAGATCATATGAATCGTATAAAAGTGGCTATACCAGAGGTAATGGGAGGAATAGTACTCTGGGCTTATTCAAAGGGTCAACATGGATCTACTGGGTCTGGTTTTAAAATGATGGCTCCTAAGAATGGTGATATAGTATATATTACCTTTGAGTATGGTGATCCTAGTAAACCTCTATGGGAATATCATGGTTGGGCTCAAAACCAAATACCCGATATCCTGGATGATCCTGATACTATGGGTATAGTTACACCTAATGGGAATAGAATCTGGTTAAATGATAAAGATGGATCACTCAAGATGTACTTATATGGGTCTGCTACTATTTACGCCGAAGGCCCAGTAAGTATAAATTCTAAAGCTCAAGCCTATGTGAATGCCTCAAAGGTTATAGTGAACCAAGGTAATAATGATGGTATAATCAATATCAATGAATTAACCCAGAAACTAAACCAATTAGTTTCAGAGATAGAATCATTAAAAGCTCAATATAATTCTCATACCCACTCTGGTATTCAATCGGGACCTGCAGTTAGTGGACCTGTTATTACTCCAGTCACGAAACCATTTTCTACTTTTAATAAAACAGATTATGAGGATCCTAAATTTGTACATTAATGGCAAATAACTTATACACTAATATTATCGGTATTGGCCCTTTGTTTCCAATACGGATTACTGAGAATGAAAAGGGAGAGAAAGGTTGGTATCCAGTAAATGGGGATATTGAACTTGTTCATAATAACCTATCTGCTCTCCTTTGGTATGATATAGGTCAAAGATTCAGGCAAGAAGATTTTGGTACTAGGCTATGGGAATGTATAGAAGAACCCAATACCCAGGCTTTAGCTTTCTTGGTAAAAGACTTCTTAAAGAAAGCTATCTCTACCTATGAAACTAGGATTACTTTTAAAAGCCTGAATATGAGGTTAGAGGGTACCAAGCTTTTCATCGAAATGAATTATGTAATTAATCAAACTGGTAGCCAACAGGTATTGGGTATTAGTTATGATAGGTCTGAAAATATTTTAAAACCTTACTAATATGATAACGAATAAATGGCTAAACCCTTATCAGAGATCCTTTCAACAGATTAAAGCTAAGTTGATTGAATCTCTTACTACTATCAAGGATAAGAATGGTCAGACTCTTATCACGGATTATTCCGAAGGTAATATTCTGATAATTATCCTATCTCTGTTTGCAGCTATTGCTGAAGTACTTCATTATTACATTGATAACGTGGGTAGGGAATCTTTCTTATCCACGGCTCGGCGTTATGATAGTGTAGTAAAGCATGGCTTATTGGTGGACTATCACCCAAGAGGAGCAGTAGCTGCTTCAGTAGATGTAATCCTAACTCGTGATCTTACAGGTAGTAATATTGCTTCTAGGTTGACTATCCCAAAAGAAACTCTCTTTACAGATGTTAATGGTAACTCCTGGCTTTCTGCTAGAGACGTAACTTGGTATGCTAATGTTACTACTTGTAAAATACCTCTGATTCAACATGAGAAATATAATCAGTCTGGATTGTCGGGATTAGTAATACCTTCCGAAGGTAGACCCGAAATCACAATAGGTAAATTACCCGATGGTAAATACTATGAGCATGGTACAATGCAATTATCTATTGATGGAACTACTTGGACTTTAGTAGATACCTTTGCTTATTCTAAACCTTCAGATAAACATTTTATGGTAACTGTCAATGCTAGCCAAGTTGCCGTAATAGTATTTGGAGATGGTACCTTTGGTTCTATACCTTCTGCAGGTCAAAAGGTAACATCAGCAAGCTTCTATATCACCACGGGTATTCAAGGTAATGTACCAGCTGGTTCTATTGTACAAACTCCTGCTATAGTAAAAGCTTCTATATCTGAGGCTACCACTAGTAATCAATATGCTGCAGGAGGAGGTTCTAGTTATGAGAACTTTGGTATGTTAAAAGAACATATACCCTTGAGTGTTAAAACTCTTGGAGTAGCTGTAAGCAAACAGGACTTCGTAGATTTAGCTATGCTAATAGATGGAGTAAATAAAGCTGCCGTAGATTATGAATGTGGAAGAAAGCTTACAGTATATATCAGTGCTGATAATGGTGGAGTAGCTGATTCTGCTATGATAAACAAGGTTTATACCCAACTATCACAGAGAGCCCCCTTAACTACTTGGCTTCAAGTTAAATCTGCAGGATTAGTAGATATAACCTTAGAGATAGAAGTAACCGGTAAGAAATCTTATAAGACCCACGAAATCCAAGCTCAAGTTCTGAATGCCTTATACAATGCTTATTCTATTGAGAACTCCGAGATTGGGGGCAAAGTAAGAATCTCAGATATTTATGCTTTGATTGATAACCTATCTACGGTAGATTACTTACATATCAAGAAGTTCTATATTAAACCTTGGCCTGTTACCATATATGGTAACAAGGAATTACTTCTTGGTCAGTTTAAATTAGAGAAAGCTAATGGGTCCATGACCTATTTTATAAACTTTACTGGAAGCAATTCATACACTGTAAAAGCTTCAAGTGGAGGATTCCAAACTACTGGCTCTGTAGGTAGTACTATAAACATCACTGATAAAAATAATGGTATTACTTTCTCTTTGGACATACAAGCAAATGGCTATCAACAGGGATATCGTTATTCTATTACTATCTCAGAACCTAATATGGATTATGAAGATCCTGGATATAACTTACCTGTATTCCAGAAATCTTCTCAATTAACTTTAACTGTTCACGAAACTGTTTAATATGATAGACCTTAAGAAACTTATAGATTTCCTACCTTTTGAATATAAAGACCAAGACACTTATAAGGTAGATGGAAAGGGTATCTTAGAAAGGTTCCTAGAAATTTGTGGAAGTTATTTTCAAGATAATATATCCGCAGATATTGAGAGTTTACTAGGAATAACTGACTTTGATACCTGCCCAGAGATTTATTTGAATTACCTTTGGGAAAGCTTTGGGCAATTACCTTTTGCAAGGTGGAATAATATTGATGAAGGGGCTTTTAAAACTTATTATAATGGTCTGTTAAGTGAAGCTGAATTAAATAGCCTTAAGTCTAAATGGATTTTACCTAAGAAAGGGGCTTTAGCTTTAACTACTAAACAGATAAGAGATTTACTCAAGTATTCTATATCTCTGATAAAGATACGAGGTACTTCTCAGTTCTTTGAAATACTATTCCGAATGTATGGGTTAAACTGTACCATTGATGACCCCGCTAAATCAGGTTATGATGGTTGGTTAAAAACACATCCTTACTTTGACCAAGATCAGTATTATGATAAATCTAACTTTGATAACATTTACGGTTGTAGTCAATGTATCAATGTAACCTTCCATATAACTGGACATGGCTATTCAAATAACTCGGGAGAATTTATAGAGTTCAGAAAAGCTATAGAAAATATAATCGATAGATTTAAGCCTTATCATGTAGGAGCTACTATTGATTATGGTTTTAATATAAATGATAATTATCTGATAACAGCCGATTTTGTAGACCCAAATATAAACACTATTCAGCCTGGGTATATAACCTCTGTACCTATTAAGGTTACAGTCTCTAGTAATTATCAAAATGCCGACTTAAGGTATCAGGTATCTGGAGATGGTAATACTTGGGGTTACAAGAAATATGAAAATGGCACTATTTTTAATGCCACTATAGGTAATCAGACTTATTATTTTAGAAGTGTGGGAGACCCGACTAAAGTTACCCAAGTTCATGTAAAATTAAAGGAAGTAGTCAAATCCTATAATATATCGGTTAATCCAACTACACTGCATATTACACCAACTAATAAGGAGGTATCGGCTACAGTTACAGCTACTCTTTATCAAGAAGGTAAACAGACTCCAGTTAATATACAATTGGTTGGGGAAACTGAAGTTAAGCCTTCTGGTTCAACTTATAAATTTAAAGAGCCAGGTACTTATGAATTCCAGATTGTAGAATACCCAGTAAAAAGAGTTTCACTGGTTGTTACTAGAGAACCTAATAAATACAAGGTTAAATGTACTCCAGAAGAATTCAAGCTATCAAGTAATGTAACTAGTTTAGCTAAAACCCTACTAACTATAGAAGATGATTATGATGAGGAAGGTTTGGAATGTTACTTGATTGGTAAAGATGATACTAGGTATAAATCTGGGGATACTTTCCAAACATTTGGTACTGGAGTTTATAAGTTTGCTTGTACTAAGGATAATTTAGAGAACTTTGATGGTATAGGAATATTTACCGTATATACCAGTATCTCTAAATTCACTTATCATTTATCTAAAGAATATCAAACTTTATCTTTAGAGATGGGAAGTGGATCTGTAAATCAAGAACTTTACTTATCAGTAACTCCCCCTGATGATCCCGATAATCTTATAGATTATGGAGTTAGTATTTATTGTGATAATACTAAGTTAACCGATATTACCTTGAATAAATCTGGTAATGGTAAAGCTAGTGCTACTTATTCATGCAATAAACCGGGAAGTTATAAAGCTGTATGTAAGGGAGATCCTTCAGTTTATACTACTTGGTCAGTATATAGTTATACCAAACCAGAAGATCCCTATATTTATATCGAAGCCGTAAATCCTTCAGATCCTAATTGGATATCTCCAAAGGATTGGGCTAATACTCCAAATAACCAGAAGGTAAATGTATCATATCAACTTGCTGAAGGTAAGTCGGTTACTATCCGAGTAATGCCTTTCGAAATAGAGGAATATGATTCAGTATTACTTATGGAAACCGGAGCAGAGTATAAATTCGAAGAATTTATTACTTTAGATAAAGCGGGTACCTATACCTTTGTTGGTAAGGGTAATAAAGACAAGAAGGCTACATTAGTAATCAAAGACTATAATCTTGAAGTTAAGATAAGTTGTAGTCCTGAAAGAGCTACTCTAAGTGGGCAAGGAGAAGGCGAAGTATATACCACTGTGGTATGTTCTTCTAATCATAAGGATTTTATAACTGATGTAAGATTAGTGGGTCAAGCCGATTCACATCCAGTACCTTATGAATTTAGAACTTCTAATCCTGGTACTTATATATTTGAAGCTGTTAACAAAACCGATGTAAGGTGTACATTTGAAGTTACTTTAGCTTTTGATGTACAACCAAATGAATTGGTTTGGAACTCTGATGATATTAGCAGTAAAACTTTCGAAATAGATATACCCGAAAATACAGCATGGAGAATAACCCCGAAACCTCAGGAATAAATCAATATTACGACATGTATACTGAAACATCCACTACATCTATAGTATCTAAAGGATTTACGGTAGCTTTTGCTACAGAGTGTCTTCAATTCTTATATGATCTTCGATGGATGATCCTATTAGCATTCATATTGATAATTGCCGACTTCTGGTTTGGAATGAATGCTAGTAAGTTAAAGGGCATACCCATTAGAAAATCCAGAGCTGGAAGAAGAACTTTTAATAAGATAATAGATTATATATGTTACTTATTAATGGGAGCAGTTCTTGGTAAGGCTATTGGAGAGCCCTATGGGTTAGACCCATTAGTAGTATCTATAACCGTATTGGTAGTATGTTACGGATTTGAAGTAGATTCTATCTATGGTCATATATGTACATTACACGGAGTAGAAAAGAGATACAGTATCTGGAAGATACTTTGGTCTATAGTAACCTTGAAGTTCAATAACTTATCTGAAGCTTTCAAGGATATGTCAGAACAATCTAGGAATTATAAACAATCTAAAAACAATAGTAACAATGAAAACGTACTTTAAATATGAGGGTTTGATTAAATCTAAGGAGGCAGCAGAAGCAATTGCTGCCCCTGTTGCTCTTGGCCCATTCTGTGGATTCGGCTCAGTTAAGGTATCTGGTAATAAGCTATCAGTTCAAGCTAAAGCAGAAAATGGTAAGGTATTCAAGAATGATGTAGCAGATAGAATTACTGCTAGATATATGGTAAAGAATTCTGAAGATGGAGAATCACCTCAGATAAACTTCGGATGTATTTCTAGGGATGGTTATATATTCATCTCTGATGATGAAGAGATAGTAGTAGATAATATCCAAGGTGCTCAAGGGGCTAATTCAGATATCTTCTTATTCGCAGTTCATCAAGAAGTATCAGAACCAATTGAAAACCCTATTACTTTCGTAGCATATTGGTCTTCATCTTATGAAAGCTTATATACTCTGTATAAACAATCACAGAATCCTTACTATCCCTTAGCAGAAGACAAAATCTCTTGGGATATAGTAAAGAATAATCCTGCTTCACATGAGAAATTAAATTATACCTATCTTAATTCTCAGGTAGAGGGTGCTTGTGAACCCTACAGAAATAGTAAGAATACCATGGTACTGATTGGAGTATATGGTTCTGGTACTGATGCTAATACGAAGGAGTCAGAAAACTATGCAATCATCCCTTATGGAGGTTGTTTCCCTCAACCACTACCCTTTAACTCAGCCTACAATGGGATCATGACCCATTCTATTCAAAGAGTAGAACATGTACTGGAAGGATTCGGAGGTAAAGATGACCAGACTAATGGTATAACTAATCTACAAGAATATCTTACTAATCTGAAGAATGAGCTTATAGAAATGATTAAAAACTCGGCTTCTTCAGTTCCCACTGGATTAATCGCTATGTTTTCAGGTACTACTCCTCCAGATGGTTGGGCATTCTGTGATGGTATGTCTGGTAGACCTAATCTATTGGGTAGATTTGTAGTAGGGTATGATCCAAGTAATCAGGATTATAATACCATTGGTAACATGGGAGGAGAAGCCTTAGTAACTCTTACTTTAGATCAAATACCTCCTCATAGTCATAAGATTACATTTAAAGAGGAGAAATGGGGAGACAATGCTAGTAATCGACCATTCCCTAATCATACTAGGCCTGACTCAGGTTATACAGCAGATACTCAAGTAACCGGAGGAGGTAGTCCTCATGAGAATAGACCTCCTTATTTCGTACTAGCTTATATCATTAAACTATAATTCTATATAAACTTTTAAAATTATTAGGACTTTTATATTTAAAGAACAGCTAATCGCTTTCGTCCAACACACAAGTGGAATTCTTATTGGGAAATAAGTTACACTGGAAAGGGAACCTCATGCACTGGGTTCCCTTTTTTTATGTTAGTAATGTAAGTCTTCTTTAGCTTTCTCTTCCCAATATCTTATATCTTCTTTAAGTTCTGAGATATATCTTACCGAAGATTTAGTTCTAGGCATATCAAAAAACTCTACTAATAAAATGTTAGTGATACGAGAACCATCCTTGATTCTCTCTTTAATATAGGGAGGAGGACTAAGCAATATCTCGAAGATCAAATAAGCATCGGGAGATAGGTTCTTCTTCATATATTTATATAACATATCAAGCATTTCTCCTTTAGCTTTCTCTTCTTCTGTATCATCTTCTAGTTCTTTATCATTATCGAATAAATCTTCTAATTGGTAAAGATTCTGATGATATTCTGCTCCCTCTCCATAAGCAGTTCTTAATAAATGATTCTTAAAGGTACTGAGAGAAGCTAGTATCCTTGCTTTTAAATGTTCTTCTTCACAAGTACCGTAATATTTATTAAAGACAAATAACATCTTATCCCAGAAATAAGAACTTATGATATCTGGTGTAACATTAAACCTCCTATTATCAATTTGCTTAGTAAGACGTCTGATAACTGGTTTACAGATTTTATACATCCTATCAAAAGTTTCCTTATCATAATTTTCTTGCATAGGCTTCAACCTATGTATCTCTGACCCGTTGTTGCCATTTTCCTTTATCTTCATAAGTCTATGTTTAAAATGATATGCAAATATAAGTATAATAAATCAAATATAAAATAATATATTAATAAAGTTCACCTAGAAGCTGAGGATTAGTGAGTACTAGGATGAGAGTCTATATGTACAACTCTAACCGAGACTATAGAAATCTATATGATTATACTTAATTATATTGCAATATGAAAAAAGATAATACCAAGTTTGAATTTGACACCAGCTTTCAATTAGAAATCCTAAGGTATCTCTTAAAGGATAAAGAGGGAGGTCTAATAATCAAAAAGATTAAACCAAGTTACCTAGTTCTGATTGAGCATTCTTTAATTGCCGAGGGCATATTTAAGTTCTTCAAAAAGAAAAACAAGATGCCTTCTAAGAATATCCTTAAAGAAGTTATAAAAGAATTGCTTGAATCTAAAAATTACGTTGACCTGGTTACTAAGGATGATATACCCAATATCCATAAAATAATCGATGACCTATATTCAAATCCCTTGAATGATTCCGAATACATTCGAGAAAAAATATATCAATTCTCTACCTATGTAGAGATGAAGAACTTGAATGATTCTTTTGATTTGGATAACTTCGAACAATACGAAACCTATTCAAGGAAAATAGAAAAGATACTTCAAAACTCAAAACCTAAGAAAGATGATGAACCTATCTTTATGATAAGGGATATTACAGAAAGACAATTCAAACGTCAAGCAGAATCATCTGTAATACCTTGTCCATTTAGACAACTTAATGATATTACCAATGCTGGAGGTTACCCAGAACATTCGGTAAATGTTATTCTCGATAAACCTAAAGCTAAGAAAACTTTCTTCATGGTAAACTTGGCAAGAGGATACTTAAGAATGAAGAAATCAGTTTTATACATAGATACCGAAAATGGTAAAGAACAAATCATGGACCGATTTATTCAATCCTCTATCAATAAAACTAAGAAGGAATTATATTCAGGTGAATATGATAAACTCGAAGCTAAACATCTTCGTAAACTTGCAAGGTTTGGAGTTGAACTAGTAGTTGAAAGAGTTCCTGCAATGATTACAGATTGTAATTATATAAGAGAACTTATAATTAAGCTAAGAAACCAGGGCATCAATATTAAAGTACTGATGGTGGATTATGCAGGAAAGCTTGCTTCAATTGCTAGGGATAAAGAGGACTTTGACCGTATATCGAATGTATATATAGACTTGAGTAACTTAGCCGAAGAAATGAAACTTGATATAATCTGGACTGCACATCATATTACTAGAGAGGGTAAAAAACATAGAAAAACCAGATATGATGAAAATGATATATCTGGTTCTATAGCCATAGTAAGAAATGCTCAAGTAATTATGGGGTTAAATGCTACAGAACAAGAAGAAAGGGATGATATATTAAGGGCCGAGATAGTGGTTCAAAGGGATGGTCTACCATCAGGTAGAGCTCTTTTTAAATGCTCTACAGAAACTCAACGGTGTACCGAATTTACTAGAGAACAACGAAAAGAATATGACAGGGTATATGGAGAACAACTAGATAATTCTCTAAAAAGTTCTAGTAACCCAGATGCTAATGAAGATAAGTATAACAATAAAAATGGAGATATATAAACCTAAAACATTAAGATTATGATTAAGAGATTAGAAGGAATTCAAAAAGGTCAGAAGGTTTACTTAGTACCTTCAGATTCAAGATGTACTCCACAATATGCAGAAGTATATTCAGTGGGTCCCAAGTATATCAAGTTAACTGGGGTTAATATAAGTTTAAGGGAATTCTTCTCTGAAGATGGAAGATCTGCTAAATGGGGAGGATGGGAACTTTTCCTTTCAAAGGAATCCTATGAAGAACACAAAGAATTACTTTCACTTAGGTCACAGGTAGTTACTTTATTTGAGCAAATGATACTGAAATGCGAAGACCTAGATAAATTACGTAGGCTAAAGAAAAGATATGCCCCATATGATGACCCATTACCATTTTAACCATGAGTAAAATCACTAATGAATTTAAAACCAAGCTCTACAATTATTTTATTAAGAGCTTGGGCGCTTACAAATATAAACACGGTTGGATGAAATTACCTGTATGCCCATTCTGTCATAGGGAACATAAGATGGGTATCAATCTTTCTATGTACCGTACCAATTGTTTTAGATGCAATTATCATATGAATCCTGCTCAACTAGTAATGGATGTTGAAGGATTTGATACTTATGCAGAACTTTTAAAATTTCTAGACAATGGAAACTTTACAGACAAAGCTTTCTCAGAAGAGAAGATTGAATTATCTGATGCTAAGCCCGTCTATCTTCCAGATGGGTTTAAACTCATTAATCAAGGAACATCACAAGTTGCAAGAAGCATTAGAAGTTACATGTCGAGCCGTGGGTTCACTATCGAAGAATTATCAAAACATGGTATCGGATATGTTGCTACAGAAGGACCTTTTTTTGGGTACCTCATCATACCATATTATTATAAGGGCACGCTCAGGTATTACAATGCGAGAAATGTTATTGGACAGGGCCCAAGATACAATAATCCAAATAAAGATATTACAGGACTTGGAAAGGAATTTATTATCTTCAATCAAGATGCCCTCGACATGTATAGCTCGATATTTATCTGTGAAGGAGCAATCAATGCACTTACTATGGGAGACAGGGCTATTGCCACCATGGGTAAGGCAATCAGTGCTTACCAAGTTAACCAGCTTATCAAATCTCCAGTTAATAGATTTATATTACTTCTGGACCCTGATGCCATCAAATATTCAATCAACCTGGCTTTCAAATTGGTCGCTTATAAAAAGGTCAAAGTTATACAATTGCCTGAAGGTAAAGATTGTAATGATCTAAAAAAACCTGCTGTTATGAAATTGGTATATCAAACTCGATATCAATCTTATCAAGATTTAGTAAAACTAAAAAATAACTTATAAAAGAGAATATTCCAGGATACCCAGGATATCACATTACCAAAGATGGTAAAGTGTATACTCATAAAAGTGGAGGTTGGAAACTTAGAAAAACTTCCAATAGTTCTAGTACTGGTCGTATACGAGTTAGAATCAATTCTAAATGGTTACAAGTTTCTAGGTTAGTAGCATTAGCTTGGGTTAAAAACCCTAATCCAGATATTTATGATGTAGTAATGCACCTAGATAATAATCCAGAAAATAATTATTATAAGAATTTAAAATGGGGTACACAGTCTCAAAACATCCTTCAAGCTTATAGAGATGGTAATTTAAAAACTCCCTCGGCTTTAATAGCTAGAGGAGAAGCTCATAGTAATTCTTCTATAACTAATCAAACCAGAAATATGATAGTAGATTTAAGGATTAATTATAAGGTTCCTGAATCTAAACTTAGTATTATATTCGGTATAAGTAAAAGGCATATAAATAAGATTGTATCCCAGTATAAATCAGGTATTAGATGGGATAATAACCCTATCAAGACTTAATGAAACTCAGAAACCCCTTGGATTGAGGATTTCATATTATAATATACAAACTTAAATTAAAAGATATGAAACAATTATTAGAAGCTATAAAAGCTAAATACTTATGCCTCCATGATTGGGAGGTATTACATAACATAAAACCGAATATGTAACTTATTGGGAAATACTTTTGAAATGTAAGAAGTGCGGTAAACTTAGAAAGAGAAGAGTATGAGAGACCCATCTATTCATATAACTAAGCATCAATTCGAAAAAATCCTATCTCAGTTAGAGGTATATAATTTTCCGATTGATGCTTTCTTTGTTATTGCTCGTAAGGAAGCAATAAATACTAGAGTTGTAGTTGTTACAAACAATAAGACAACTAAGAAAGTTTCTAACATTTTACTAGCATCTAAGGGAGATGCTGCTTTAGTTGCTGATATTATATATGCAACTCGTATAAAACTAAAGCATAGAGGAGTTAGAAAAATAAGAGAAACAGAACCAAGAAATTGGGCGGTATGTAAAAAGATAGCTGAGCTCTGTAATCAATTCTGTGAAGATTTTCAATTGGATACCCGGGAAGGTTTTATTAAATATATCGAACTAGGTATCAAGAAGATGGACGGTAATTATAATAACCTCCTAAACAGATTATCTTCTATGTCAGAAAAGATTTCAGATTTATATTCTGCTACATTGGAAATGGAAGATGATTCTGGTAATGCTAAAGCTATCCATGATTACTTCATAAAAAGGGTAGCAGATGTTACTGGTATATACGAATCATTTGTTAATCAACCAGATAAGTATATACACTTTGTAAGGCTAGATAAATTCTTATCTGAGAAAGGATGGGATCCCACCCAATTTATCGATGCTCAATTCGAATCTCTTGCTTGGTGTAATGGTTTACCCGAACCCAGTCAGATGTATAATGACAAGGCTATCGAAAGGTATAATAAATACCTATTTAAACATAAGAATCATTCACAATCAGAGGAACCTAAAGTAGAGGGAAGCCTCTGGTCAAAAATTAATAAATTATGAAAGCTTTTAAAAATCGTTTAGAGGAGATGGCAGAAGCCACTGTAAATGCTTTGGATTATTCCGATAGCAAAGTAGAATACCCCGATATTTCTATAGTTCAGAAATGGCCTAAGGAAATAATATTACCCTTGTATGATTTATACAAGAATACTAGGTATTCAGAATTAACTTCAATTCTTATGTATACTCAGCATCAGGCTAGGTTTGAAGAAATAGGAGAATTGATGCTTGGTATCGGATTAGTAGAGATGGTACATTATGATAAGCTGGGAGACTTCTTATTAAAAGCTTCTGATGTAATGGACACCGATATACCAGGAAATAATCAGTTAACTGTACATCCCCTAATAGATCTTGGTACTTCAGCAGAATCTGCTTTAAGATTATCATTACAAGCAGAAAAAGAAACTCTAGAAGAATATTATAAAGTATTCGATTCTCTGAATAAAAAAGAAGAGTATATAAAGAGAAGTGATTATATTCCAGTTACCTATCTTATCCAGAAATTCATTGCTGATGAAGAATATCACATTTCTCTTTTAAAGAAAGCTCTGAAAGAATACGAGGATTCCGATGACGAACCCAAGAAATGTAAATCAGTAACAGTAATCATATGAAAATCATAATTCGTAATTGTAACGTTGCAGAATTAGATATACCTCTAAAATATGCAACTAAGTTATATAACGAATTTGCTATCAGACACCCCAATGCCTTTTACCTCCGTACTAGGCAACGGGGTATGCAAAACTGGGATGGCAAAATAAAGTATATAACCAAGACTGGTCAATTTAAGATAGGCTTACTTCCTTCAGTATATAAAAGATGTATTGAACTTGGAATTAAGCCTATCATAGTAGATATGAGACAAGCTTTACCTAAAGTCAGTAAAGTTGTAACTCAGATAGGTAAGTATAAATTAAGACCCGAACAAGAGAAAGCTGTTAAGGCAATCTTATCTAATAAACTAGGTGAAACACCTTTTCAGATTGGGGTATTAGATTATACAGTAAATGCAGGTAAAACTCTGATTATGTCTGCCTTATATTTATCATATAAGAAGCAATTAAAGACTTTGCTTATAACCAATGACTCTGACTGGTTAAATCAAGCTAGAGATGAATTTAAGCAATATCTACCAGGAGAAGACATTACCTTTGTTCAGGGTAAAGTTTTAAACTGGAGTAATTTTACCATTGGTATGGTTCAATCTATTTCTCGGAATATGAAATATTATCAGAATGAACTTGCTAAGATTGATATGGTATTAATCGATGAAGCTGACCAAGGAGGTAGTAAGCAATATCAGAATGTGATCACTAGGTTATTTAATACCCGAGTTAGAATCGGATTATCTGGTACCATTTATATGAGTAAGCTTGCCAAGGATAAAGTTAAAAATATGAATTTACGTTGTTTCTTTGGCGATGTAATAGCAGAGTTTAAACTTAAGGACTCGATTAAAAAAGGGTATTCAACAAAGACAATTGTAAAAACAGTAGAAGGTAAACCTTGGTTTGGTAATTGGGAATCAGATTGTATGTCCTATAATGAAATATATGATGATTCCATTACCCATAATAAGATTGCCTGGACCATGGCATTAGATAGGTTGAAATGGAACCTTAATCAAGGTAGATATCCTGCTCTCGTAGTATGTAAGCATATTGCACATTGTGAAAATCTATATGAATTCTTTAAAGAAAGACTAGATAATACCCATAATATTGCTTATGTGCATGTTAATACTCCTACTAAATTAAGACAACAGATAATGAAAGATTTTAGGGAAGGTAAAATAGATATCCTGGTATCAACTACAATTATTGCTCGAGGTAAAAACTTCCCTAAGCTCAGATATTTGTTGAATACTGCCAGTATGGATTCTCAAGAAAAATCAATTCAGTTCTTAGGACGATTGGTAAGAAAGGATGAATCCAAATCCAAAGTTTACCTAGATGATTTACATTATCCTGGGAATTATTTAAGTAGGCATGGGAATCATAGAAGAAAGTATTATCAAGATCAAGGACTTAAAGTTATCCGGTTAAGTAAGCTCTGGGATAAGTACCCTAGACATAAGCCTTTTCAAGGATAATAATTTCTGACTATGAGTATATACTTTTTCTCCGTAGGAGGAAAGGTATATTACATGTTACGTTAAGAGGCATTAACCATTAATAATCATAAACAATGAAGATTCTACAAAAAATCAAATCATTATTTAATTGTTCTGTAATACCTCCAGAACATATATTCAATGGTATAGGAATAGAATATATAACTCCTATCAAAAAATCCAGGGATAAGACTGATGAAGTTCGATATTATTTTATGATTCATTTTCAATCTGGGTTAGTAATCAAAGTTCAGATATATACTTCTGAAATAGAAGTACCACCCATTCTTCTGTCTATCAGGGAACTATTTATAAATGGTATAGGACATTCATATATTACTCTGTATCAAGATGAGATGATGGATGTTCAAATCATAAGATATTATCATAAAGAATTTTAAATTGGGAATTATGGCAAAGAAGAAACAAACTTTACCTGATATCAAGAATCAGGATCCCTTAGAACCTATTAATATTGCAGAACTGGGTTCTAATTCAGATCCCTGTTTTGGTACTGGTTATGACTTATCAACTAAAGAATGTAAACTATGCGGAGACTCAGAATTATGTGCATTCAAGATGTCACAGAATATGAACATCACAAGGAAAGAGCTAGAACAGAAGAATCAATACAAGGATTTGGATGTATTAGAAGACACGGTTGGAATCAAGAAATACATCCGAGGCTTGATTCGGAAAGGGAAAGAAAGAAAAGAAATTATTACCAAAACCGTTGAGAAATTCGAAGTACCAAGAAAACGTATTAGAGAACTTTATAAAGAATGCAAAAAATAGAAATGATATGGGTTATGTTCAAGGTATACCTTAACAACCCAAATTACTATGTGAAACAAGAGGATATACTTGCTAATGTATGCGGCAATGGAAGCAGAGATGTAAGAAAGATAATGAACTCTCTTGGTATTCACAAGGGAGATCCCTCAACATTAACTTATGGTCAACTTTTAAAACAATGTAATATAATATGAACAGATTAAGATTTATCAAAGTAAGAGACGTAAAATCTCCCTCAAGAGGAAACGAAGGAGATGCCGGTTTAGATTTCTATATTCCTGAAGACTTAACTCTACAGGATTTAGTAAAAGCTAATCCACAGTTAATATTCCATTGTGAAATACCTGAACCTGGTAAAGTAACACTTGAATATAATTCAAATAACCAGGTACAAGTAATTTACATTTCTCCATTTACCAGAATACTTATCCCATCGGGTATCAAAGGTTTATTAGAACCAAGGTCTTCTATGCTGATGGCAGCAAACAAATCTGGTATATCAACTAAGAAAGGGCTTATCTATACTGCCGAGATAGTAGATTCTCCCTATACTGGAGAGATTCATATCGGTATATATAATACTTCTCATGAGTTTCAAATAATAGAAGCTGGAACCAAGTTAGTACAGTTTATTCATGTACCCATTTATCTTACAGAACCCGAAGAAGTAACTCATGAAGAATTCTACAATGATGCTCAGTATTGGGGAACAAGAGGTAACAATGGATTCGGCTCAACCAATTAAAATAATCATAATATATGGCAACTTTAGATGAACTAGCGAATAGGATATCGGTATTAGAAAATCGGTATTCAACTTTAAACAGTGTAGTGAACGGACATACTACCGAGATACATAATCTTGATACTAGATTAGATACTGCAGAATCTAAACTAAATAATCATGAGGAACGGATTAGAACTCTAGAAGTTAAAGTAGAAGATCACGAAAGAAGACTTCAACTGATAGAGAACTCTCATATAAAGTATACCGTATCAAGAAAGGTAAAATATCCCAAGAAAGCAGACCAGGGATTCTATCTGTATCTTCCTGAAGATCTTACGATTGATATTCTCATGGAATACAATAACGGAGTAATCAAACAGAAATGGAACTGGTTGAATAGAATCTTTAATCCTCAGGGATTCGGTAAAGTATCTTTCGACTTAGATAGAAACAGTGAGGGTCATATTAAAACTATCGTTCTTGGTCAGAATACCAGGTTATTAATCCCAACCGGTATTCATATTGAAGAATTCACTCCAGTTAAGTCTGTACTGAAAGCTGCAAATGAAGAAACTAATTCTATCAACAGTGGTCTAGTATACGGTATAGAAGTACTTGGTCAAGTTCCAGGAGATGAAGTAGTGGTAAGTGTATTCAACCCAACTTCTGAAATCATTGGAATCGAAGCTGGAAGCGTATTGGTTCAAGTATTACATTTATTCTCTTATCATACAGTACCAGAAAAAGAATAGTTACTATGGATATCTCTAATCTGAAAGAAAAAGTCCTTGAAATCAAACAGGGGCTTGAACTTGAGAATATGTATGAGATTGGCTATCGTCAATTAGACTGTTATAAACCCTTAGAAAGGTTACCAGAATATCCCATGGATATTAACAGTACTAAAAATCAATCTCTTATGAAAACCCTTATATCTCAAGTAGTAGAGGAGTTAATGGAAGGTTATGAATCTACTTCTAATATAAATGATATTCTAGAAAACAAGGGATGGAATACCAATTTATATACCGACGTAGAAGAGATTCAGATAATCAACAATCTACAGAATGCTAATGAAGAACAAGCAGATGCAATAGGATTCTTCTTATCAGCTCTGATATATGCTAATATATTGCCAGAGGATATCTATAGTTGGGCAAACAAAGAACTGACTAAAGGGCAAAAGGCAGTAGAAAACTTAGAAGATGTAATGGCATTCGGCATTCATATGATTTTAGAGATAGATGCCGTTAGTAGTATATTCAAAAATTTCAAGCTAATATCCGAAACAATTGAGGATAAAACTTCCGAGTATATAAAGGGATTCAAGGAAATGAGTCCAAATTTGCATACCGATGAGAAAAATATTTTGTTTCAGATAGTGTATGTTTTGAATCTTGCTAGAAATACTCTTAAGAATCGTACATGGAAACAGTCACCAGTAATAACTAAAGAACTAGAATTCCAGGATAGGCTGGTAGAGGCATTCTATTATTATATGGGATTCCTATCAATAATGGGATTTACTCCATTGGGTATATACGAGCTGTATTTCAAGAAAGAACGGTTGAATGAATGGAGAATCACTACACAATATTAATGAAAGGAGGTATTTGTGTCAGGTTGGAATAAACAATTAAATGGCTTAGAGCTTAATACAGAAGAGCAAATCCATTCATTAGAATTTGCTACTTCACAAGAAGCATGGGAAAAGTTAAATGAAGGATTTCTAAGACTAGAACCATCTTTATTTGCAAAAGGTGCTACCGCAAACAGTGGAGTAGCTGTGGTATATAACGTATTTATAAAAATACGTAAAGCTTGGGTAGACCCAGATTTTGATTATGGTAGATGTTTCAATTATAAAGAGACTAAGTGGACAAGCTTACTGAACAATTACATTGATTTCAATAAGCTTGATTTATTGCGTAGTAAGCTGAGAGTACTAAAAACCAAGTATAATCAGAATTACAACGTTACTTATATGTTTAATAATCATCACGATAACGGTAAACAATGTTTAATTGCTGCTACATTCTCCAAACGATTTGGGGAAGACATACCTGTTATTACAATGGTAATCAGGGCATCCGAGATAACAAAAAGGTTAATCTTCGACTTCTTACTAATACAACGAATGGCGGAATATGTGTACGGACCAGAACAATCAGTACAAATCAATTTATTTGCCACTCAAATGTATGGGAATGTAGAAACACTTCTGATGTATCATACTCATAAACCTTTGAAGAAGGTATTAAAGGGAACTGATAAGGAAAATTCTTGGATAAAGAGGTTGAATGAGGTATTTGATAAATTTCAAAACGGTAAAGAGAAAGATTTCTCTAGTTTTAAGGTATTCTTTAGAAGTTTTAAAGTGCTTCGACCAGATTTATATAAGGAAACATATAAATCTATGAAAGCAAAGGAATTACTTCTTGAATATGAAGATATTGAATATCCCGAGAATGTAATCTCTTACTCTCAACGTAAAGCATATAAGAAGAAACTTTTAAAACAGAAGAAATGAGAATTTATAGCAGTAGTTATGAGTTAATGTCTGAAATGGGCAGAGAACTCAACAGTTATGGTCAAACTGTAAAACCAAAGACTTACCAGAATAAGAATATTGAAGATAATGAAGATTTTGTAACTAAAGAGATCATTTGCCAACAATATTGCTTAACTTCTTTGCAAGATCCAACGTGGTTATTCTTCTATTCAAGGTCTAGGGAATGGGCAGATGCTGAGTTCCAAGAAAGGATTGATACCTCTGATATAATTAATCCAGGTAAAGCTTGGGAATTAAGAAAAGATTTATGGGAACAGTTCTTGGTAAATGGTAAATTTGATTATACCTATAATGAGAGAATCATCCATGTTATTAAACCATTGATAAGATTACTGAAGGACGATAATGACACTCGTAAAGCAGTATTACCAATATTCAATGGTGATATGGACGGATTAGATACCGATTGGTATGATGGTAGTAGACGTATACCCTGCTCTATGTATTATGACTTCCTTATCCGTCAGAATGGTAAAGGAGAAAAGGTATTACACATTTGCTATCACCAAAGAAGTTCGGACTTTGTTACTCACTTTGGTAATGATGTATACCTTGCATGGAGACTAATGGAATATGTAGCTAAAGAGGTTGGAGTAAAACCAGGTTATTTGTATCATACAATAGACTCATTACATACTTATCAAAAAGACTGGGATAAGTTAGCCAGTTCTCTAAGAGTATTTGAGGATACTATCATATAATACATGCTTTATTTCTATTTTGTTTTGATGTCATTTTCGCAAAATGATTTAAAGTAACTCATATCAGGTTTAAGGAAGTAGGTCTGGGAAGATATACTTCCTTATTTTATTTAAAAAACTTCTAGTATGGAAACGAAATATAAGATTATAACCAATAAAAAAGAGCTAAAGAAACTTATTCAATGCTGTAAGCAAACAGGTTATGCTTCTGTAGACTTCGAAACAAATGCAGAACCTCTTTATAATAAAAGCTTTAAACCTACCATACTATCAGTTACTTTTCAACCAGGTTTTGGATGTTCTATACCATTAGATCATTTTGAAACTAAAAAGTATACTTCTAAGGGATGGAACTGGAAAAAGATGCTTCGTAAATTTGGTGAAGAAGTAATTGAAAATCCAAATGTAGTTAAGGTTGCTTGGAATTATAAATTTGATGATCAGATATTTCAGAAGTATAATATCTATTATCGAGGAGTATGTTTGGATGGTATGCTTGCTAAATATCTCTTGAATGAAGAAAAACCCAATGATTTGAAGTCTATGGTAAGAAGGTATTTACCAGAATACGGAGATTATGAAAAGCAAGATAAATTCGATAAGATTCCATGGGATAAAAAAGAAATGGAACCTCTTTGCCACTATGGATGTCAAGATACTGATTATACTCTTAGATTAATGCTTTTCTTCGAAAAGAAGCTAATTGACTTGGGATTATATAATACTTACCGTAATTTAATCATGACTGCTTCTAGGGTATTAACTTCTGTAGAAAAGAATGGTTTATATGTAGATAGGGCATTCAACCAAGAATTGTTAGATTCCTACTTACCAAAGATAGAAGCAGCTAAGGAAGCAATATATAATTTGCCTAAAGTAAAGAAGTTTACTAAACTATATAATCAATCCAAGATCGAAAAATACATTGCTAAATTAGAAGAAGAGATAGAAAATTTAGATCCTGAAGTAGATAAGAGAAAGATACAATCTAGGGAACAAAAGATTGCTAATATACGAACAGGAGTCTTTACTACGAAAAAGGAATTAGAGTTAATCAGACCTGTAAGTTTAGGTAGTTCAGTAGATTTACCTCAATTAATGTATTCAGAGGAAGGATTTAATTTTGAGGTAATCAAAAAGAATGATTCTGGTAAACCAAGTACCGATGAAGAAACTCTTACTAACTTAAGATTAACTGTCAAAAAACCTGATTCACCAAAGGCAGTATTCTTGGATAGTTTATTAGAGTTGAGAGGTTTAGAGAAAATGTATAAAACCTATATTGAAGGTTGGCATGAGAAAACCCAAGATGATGATAGATTACATGGAAGATTCCTTATTCATGGAACTACTTCAGGAAGGTTATCTTCAGCAGAACCAAATGCTCAACAAATACCTAAGACTTCAGTAGACCCAAATATAAAGAAGCAATTAGTTGCTCCAAAAGGAACTCTATATATTGCTAGTGACTTTAGTCAAGCAGAGTTAAGAATCATGGCTCACTTATCTGGAGATGAAACTTATCTGAATGCTTTTAACTCTGGTCAGGACCCTCACTTGGCAATTGCTGCTACCAAATATCATGTTCCTTATGAAGAAGCTTTAAAAATATATGAGGATGAAAATCACCCAGATCATAAGATATGGAAGGTAAGGAGAAAGCAAGCTAAACAGATTGCATTTGGACTTATTTATGGAATTGGTGCTAAATTACTAGCAGTAAAATTATCTGACCCCAAATCGGGTATCATAGTTACACCAGAAGAAGCCCAAAAGGAAATGGATATATTCTTTGGTCAACATCCCAAGTTAAAAACCTTCTTAAAGAAACAAGAGAAGTTCCTTAGAAAGAATGGGTACTTAGTTTCTTTATTTGGTAGAAAACGAAGATTACCCCAAATATATTCTTCAGATAGAGGAGAAGAAGCTTATGCTTTACGATTAGCATTAAATTTCCCTTGTCAATCTGCAGCTTCTGATATGTGCTTATTTGGTAGTATTTTAATATATTACCTAATGAGACAAGGTAAATTACCTTCTACAAAATCAGTATGCTTAGTCCATGATGCTAATTATCAAATCACTAAACCAGAAAACATAAACACATGGAGTATTTATGAGATGTGGCAAATTTATCGAAACCCATTAACTAAACCCTATTTTGGTTTTCAGATAGATGATGTTACTATGGACATGGATTTTGTCATAGGTAGATCGATGGCAGAAGAATTACCCTTTATCCCAGGTTATGATTATAGGAAAATGCTTGAACCCGATTTTTCAGTAGAAGAATACATGGAAGAGCATAAGAAATATAAACATATACCTATTTCAGAGTATAAGAAACGTTTTAACAAACAAATGAAACAATATGAAGAAGATTTTAAACGGACCCACGGTATGGAGAGCTAAATGCCCAGTATGTGATTGTGAATTTGAATACGATAGTAGTGAAACTATAAAGGTTTATGATAAAACTACTCTGGATGTTTTTTTTAGGATAATATCATGCCCAGGTTGTAAAACCAATATAAAGCATTCAGATTCAGTATCTACCACTACAGAAACGAGAAGAGAGGATACTATGACAACATAACTAATTAAAATTTTAGATTATGGAAAATGACACATTAAAGAAAGAGGCTGACAAGGTAATCAATGTAACTTACATGTTATCTGGAGTATTAGAACAATCATTCCAAGAAATGGATGAAATTTTGGATAGATTACACAAAAGACTTCACCATGAAGACCGAAGGTTAATCAACTCTATCCGAAAACATATAAAATTTCTCAATTCAAACATAGAATCACTCAGAACTCATTCACTTTCTAAGATGGATGAAGAAACAGTAGAATGCTTTGATGATACTACTCTTAGATTTTATGTAATCTTCATGAAATTACTTGAAGTTGCTGGTATAGATTACCTTTGCGATTTACGATTATACTCTCTGTATAATCTGTTAGACAAATATCAATCCCTTACTAGTTATCCCAAATTAGATTCTAGGGCTAAGATTGCTTTCCTACAAGTTAAGAGAGATATCGAAAGTGGTCAGTATTCTGCAGAAGATATAAAAAACGTTTTTAAGTTGAAAGATGAAAACCGAGATAAATAAACTTAAGGTAGTATTTGAGGGTAGAACCTTAGAAATAGATATTCAAAAGGAATTATCTATCAATGAGAACTTATTAAATTCTCAGCTAAAGGATTCTCCCTCTAGTTATTATATACTTGCTTCATTAAGAGATAAGTATATAAAACAAAGAGATGCTTTAGCAAGAGAAAAAGAGGAAGCATATTCTGCTGCATGGGTATTTATAAAAGATTCCAATGAGAGGTTCAATAATGACTACGTATCTCATAAAGCTAATATAAACCCCAAATATAAATCTATTTGCAAAAGGTATCTAAAGGCTGCAGCTAAAGCTAATAAATTTATAGCTATCTGTAAAGCTTATGAGAGTAGAGAGGGCATCTTAAGAACTCTTAATGCCAATATCCGTAAGTTACAGTAGGAACTATAAAAGATTACTAACTATATTTACTAACTATATTTTATAAATATGTATAATTTACAACTTATATCAACTCTAGTAGCTAAGAAGCTTGGTAATAGTATTCCAGGTTTACCCGTAGAAAATAAAATCTTGGTATATTCTCCCAAAGAGATTAATACCACTGCTTCTGGTATTATTATCCCAGATATGGTAAAGGAAGGAGTTCCTCGTAAGGGTGTTGTTATTAAATCTGGTGTAATTACAGAAGAATATCAAACTTACAAGGACCACGTGGAAATCGGTCGTATAATCGAATATGGATTGTATGCTGGTAAAGAACATCAATTCGATAAAAACTGTTTACCTCAGGAATTACAATCCTTTTATGAAAAGGGTCTGTTCACCGTATTAGCTTTAAATGAGATTTCATACTCAGAACCCAATAACTTAGATTGATATGATTAAAGATAAGGACAAAAAGAAAAAGAAATTATCTTCTAGTGGCATGACTACTAAAGATAAGATGTTAGCCCGGAAAAAACAATTAGAATCCAAGGGTAATGGTAGTGGATTGGTATTCCCTAAAGAGGGAACTTTAAGAATGAGAATCAAATCTCCAGGAGATGACCAGGAATTGGGTATTGAATTGATTCAATTCTATCTTAATAAGGATTTGGGAGGAGTTATTTCCCCGGCTACTTTTGATGAACCATGTCCATTTATGGAAAAGTACCAAGAACTGAAAAACTCAAAAGACCCAGATGACCAGGAACTTGCAAAGATGCTGGTACCAAGAAGAAAATACGTAGTGGGTGGAATAGTATATTCAGATGAGAAAGGTACTAAGGTAGATTATGAAGGAAAAGATAAGGGAGTATTAATCCCAAGATCAGTATACCAGGATATTATCGACCTTTACTTGGATGAAGACGAAGCTGGAGATATGACAGACCCAAGAACTGGATACGATATAAAAATTATCCGTTCTGGTTCAGGTAAGAATGATACTACATATTCTGCTCGTGCATGTAAACCTACTAAACTTGACAAGAAGTATTCAGGTAACGTAGATTTGGAATCCATAGTAAGATCTCAGATTAAAGATTACGATGAACTGGAAGAAATTTTGGCATCATTCTTAAAAGAAGGAAGAGATTCTGATGAAGAGGATGAAAAACCAAAGAAGAAAAAGAAAGGCATTCATAAGGATCACTACATGGATGATGATGAACCTAAGAAGAAAAAGAGAAAGTATAAGTCAGATATTTGATAAATTGGTTTTATAAATGGTTGGTAGAGGAGGTAATTCAAGAAATTGGTTATCTCCTTTATTTATGTTAATACATTACAGTATGGCAAAAGGAAAAGTGGGTTTAAAAGTTCCCTCTAAAAACGAATTACTAAAGAAATATGGGTCATCAATAGTACTTGCTTCTGAAACAAAAGAAACAGGTCTATGGTTACCCAGTACTTTCTTTGCATTGAATTATACCTTTGGTGGAGGAATCCCATTTGGTAAAATCCTAGAAGTAGCAGGAGAAGAATCCTCTGGTAAATCACTTATAGCTTACAACTTTGCTTATTCATGTCAACAACTGGGAGGGCATGTAATATGGGTAGATGCTGAACAATCATGGATGAATTCCTGGGCTCAAACTAATGGAGTTGATCCAGAAAGAGTTACAGTAGTTAATGATACTCGTATTGAGAATGTTGCAGATGCAGTAGCAGACTTAGCATTATATTTCAGATCTCAGTTAATACACAATGAGCCCATACTTCTGGTAATAGATTCAGTTGCTGCTATGGATTGTGCAGATAACATAGATTCAAAAATGACGGATGCTAAAGCAGAGATGGGAGGTAGAGCAAAGGCTTTGTATAAATACTTCCGTATCAGAAGCGAATTATTTTATCGACTGGGAGTTACACAGATTTATATTAATCAATTAAGAACTGCATTGAATGTTGGATTCGGAAAAGATAATACAACAACTACAGGAGGCGCAGCACTTAAGTTCTACGCTTCAATCAGAGCTGCTTTCTATTCAGGAAGATCTATCACTGTTAAGCAAAAGGGTAAAGAACGCAAAGCTGGGAAACTCGTCACGATTCGACTTATTAAAAATAAAGTTGCTCCTCCAAGACCTACAATCAGCAAATGCCCAGTATACTTCAATCCTAAGTTCCATGAGGTTGGATTTGATAGATGCTTTGGATTAGAAGATGTATTGGTAGAAAATGATATAATCATTAAATCCTCTGGTGGAGTATATAAACTCAAAGATAAAACTCTTGCAAGAGGAGAAGAGAAATTTCAAAAGCTTTTGGAAGAAGATGATGATCTAAGAAGAAAGCTTTTAAGGAAAGCAGATATAAATACCATTGGTACTACTCGTAAGAAACTAGAAGCTCTTACAGAAAACTGTTATCCCATAGATGGAGTAGAATACGAATCCTATAATGAATCAGAAGACGAAGAGGAGGAAGACGATGAGTAAGAAAACAATATTACTAATAGATGGAGAGAATATACTTCATCAAAGTTTCCACAAATTCGAAAAGCTTAAGTCTACTGATGGAAAACCAAGTGGAGCAATATTCGGATTTTTTAGATCATTACATGGGTTCTTACATAGGTGGGACCCAGATGAGGTTATTATAACTTTTGATAATGGACACTCTCCTTATAGAGATGCTTTGTTACCAGATTATAAGGGACATAGGAAAAATATTTCAGTAGATTATGAATCTCTTCAATCTCAAAAACGTATTATTATGGGTATGCTTAAGCTCCTAAGAATTAAATATGTTTTTGATAAGCATAATTCTACTAAATATGAAGGAGATGATTTCTTAGCATACCTAGTTTTAAATAAAAAACCCACTGAGAAGGTAATCATAATATCATCCGATAAGGACTTTAATCAACTTATCGGTAAAGACGTAAAAATAAACAATCCAAGAAAAGATGAGATGATTCATCAGGGTAATTGTAAGGAACTATTCGGATATTCTCCTGAAGAAACAGTAGATTACCTTTCAATGGTGGGAGATACTTCGGATGATATTAAAGGTATACCAGGTATTGGTCCTGTAAAAGCTAGGAAAATATTGGACGAATATGGTACTTTGGATAAATTTATAGAGCATCATCATCAAACTTCTCATGTAGAGATTGCAGAAAGGAATAAGAAGCTTATAGATTTAAGATTATTTCAAAAAGAAGTACCATTATCCAAGTTACCTATGAAAAAGTTTGCTAATAAGGAGATAAAATACAAGAAATTCAAAGAAGTCTGTATCGAATACTCTTTAGCATCCTTTATGACAAATGAATTTATGAAACCATTTAAAGATTTGTTATCATGAAAAGAATTATGTTTGTAGGGCCAAGTGGAATAGGAAAAACCACTTTGGCAAAGTTCATAGAAACCAAATATGGTATACCCTTTATATCTGGTAGTATGTCAGATTTAATGCCAGATACAAAAGAGATGCACCATGCTGAGTTTTTACACCAAGAATGTGGAGAACTCATAAACAAGGATTATCAATTGTTGAATCTGAGAAATAAGCTTTTCAAGGATAAAGAAACTTTTGTAACAGACCGTAGTTATGTAGATTTAGCAGCTTATTTCATATATAAACAATCTACTAATATCCCCGAATGTGAAGTAGATGCTTTCTTGGATATATGCAAAGATCTTACAGTTCAACAATGTGATTTATTAATATACCTTCCCTTGAGTATGTACAATATGAAAGAATGGCCAATGGAAGACAATAAGAAGAGAATCATAAATAGATATTATCAGGCTCAGATGTCAGATATAATGGGTAACCTGTTAACTCAGTGGAGTACTTTAAGTGTAATAGATATATTAGTAGTACCCCAATTAGATTTCTACGACAGAATACACATGATAATGTCAAGATTGGATTAATATGAAGAAACAAGTAATAGCAATAGTTTTCTCGGATTTACACCTAAATTTATGGGCTAAGTTCAATGAAGACAATAAAAGAACCCTGAATCATTTCAGGGTTTTGTCGATTATACAAGAGAAATGTAAAGAGTATAATTGCCCAGCATTATTCTGTGGAGATTTCTTTCATAAGCCAGAAACTATGGACCAAGATCTTATGGAATTGACCTATGAGAAATTTAAGGAATTAGAGTTAAGAGAAAACCAGGTAGAGATATTCTCTATATCAGGAAACCACGACTTAAAGAAAGTTAGCTTTATAGGTAATAAACCTTTTTCATGGGTTAAGTTCTTAGAACAATTTGGGATAGTGAACCTAGATTATGGTAAAAGATGTCTGGGTATGAATGCAGTAGTATACGGTATACCATACATAGATCACAATGTAGGTTTATCTGAATATCTGAAAAATATAAAGCTTGATAAGAATGCTGATAATATCCTTATGCTTCATACTGATTATCCTGGAGCAAAAGATACGGATGGCCGAGAAATTGATTCAGTAGAAAATCTAAATCTGAATGTACTGAATAGGTTTGATTTAATTATTTGTGGTCATATACACAAACCACAAAGATTATCAAAGAAGGTTTATATGATTGGTGCTCCTTTACAACAAAGAAGAACCGATAAAGATTGTAAACTGGGATATTGGAAACTTTATTCGGATTTATCTATGGAATTTATAGAACTGAAAGGATTCCCAAAATTCGTAGATGTTGAATCCGAAGATGAAATTAAGGATGATGGCAATTATTATACCATTTTACCCAAGAAAACTAGTATTCAAGTAAATATAAACCATAAGATTACTAAGCAAGTTTCTAAGAAAACTCTAGCAAAAAGGTATTTAAGGGAGAAAGGCATAAAGGATGATGCTAAGAAACAACTTTTAATTGATACTTTAAACAAAGCTGAATCATGTTGACATTTACAAGGTTAAATATACAGGGATTCTGTTCTATAGATTCCTTCAGTTTACAATTAAACCAAGATTGTACGGTTCTTATCAAAGCTCCTAATGGTTTTGGGAAATCAACTTTACTGAATGCCTTAGTATGGGCATTATATGGGAAAAACATAAAGGGAGTATCTGAAGTAAATACCTGGAAAGAATACCAACCTAAAGATTATAAAGGTACCATGGTAGAAGTATTTTTTCAGAAAAACCAAGATTCCTATAAGGTAATCAGATGTCAAAAATTCAAAGATTACCTAGAGGATGGTGCTAAGGGAAATGATAGACTCATAATCATTAAAAATGCCGAGATTATTAATATCAAGGGTAAGAATGAATTACAGAATGCCATCAATAAAGAACTAGGATTATCCTATCTGTTATTCATGAACTCAATTATGTTCGGTCAGGGTATTAAGAGATTAATCCAAGAATCTAATTCGGATAAGAAAAAGCTTTTTGAGGAAGTATTCGATTTAGAATACCTAAATTTAGCAAAGGGTATAGCTAATCAAGATAAGGCAGTTATCTTAAATGAGATTAATCAATTAGAATCCGAATCCCTTTCACTAAAGAAAGAATTAGAGGCCAATAAAGAAGCTTACTTCGATTTGAGGTCAAGGGAGAAATCCTTTAAGAAAGATCTCAGAGAAAAATCTAGGAAACTAAAGGAAGAACGAAAAGACCTAACTGCGTTACTTATTGCAAAACAAAAACATATTTCAGATGAAGTAGATGTAGCAATAGAACAAAAGGTAAGAAATCAAACCAAAGCAGTACAAGAGATAAAGAATCGAATTAAGATAAATAAGGAAACTCTAAGTACTCCCTTAAATGAACTGGTGGATGAGTCCATAGAATTAATAAAGAATAAACAATATAAGAAAGCATTGAAAATGCTTACTCCCATCAGTAAAGCATTTAAAGAAAGGGAAGAACTTCAAAGCTTATATGAAGAATCCGTAGAGAGATTAGATGAACTAGAATTTAACTGCAGTAAGTATAAGACTCTAGTTAAAGAATGTTCCGATATTGCTTCAGATTTGGCAGATATAGACCAGGAAATCAAAGATCTTAAGAATCAGAAACTAAAGGTAATGTCTACCAAATACAAAGAAAGGCTAAAAAAGATTCGTAAAGATTTAAGAAAGGTAGATGAAGATTACCATAACAGAGAATTAGAGTTAGAGAATTATAATTGGTTGATAAATGACCCTCTTGGTAATAATGGGATCAAGGCATATTTATTTGATTCTTCTCTTCATTTGTTAAATCGTACTCTTGCTAGTTATTCAGAAGTATTAGGTTTTAGAATTGAGTTTAACATTGATCTTAATTCAACTAGAAAGGATTTTGTTACTCTTATAGAAAGAGATAATCACATTATTGATTATGATGAACTGTCAGGAGGTGAAAAGACTTTGGTAAATCTATGTATGGCTTTCGCAATGCACGAATCTTTAACTGCAAGTAAGGGTATTAATCTGGCATTCTTAGATGAAGTATTTGAATCTCTAAGTTCTGATAACATAGAATTGGTAATAAACCTAATAAAACACATATTCAACGGTAAATCATTATTTTTAATAACACATCACGACTCATTACCTTTATCAAATACTAAGATCCTGCAAGTAGAGAAAATCAAGGGCCTTAGTTATTATAAACCACTATGATCCATAAACAATACAATGAAATTATGGCAAATAGTAAAAAGAAAGGTTCAAGATTTGAACTCAAAGTCTCAAAATGGTTTACGGAATGGACTTCTTTCAAATTCGGCAGAACACCCTACTCTGGTGCAAATCATCAGAGTAGGGATTTGTCTTCTGATATTATGTGTCAGGATGAAAGACATGCTCACAGATGTAAAATCTCAGTAGAATGTAAAAACTACAAGGATATCAAATTTGAGCATGTATTACTTGGTAATAAATCCTGTGATATATTAAAATTCTGGGAACAAGCAAGTAAAGATGCTAAAAGGGCAAAGAAGGTACCAATCTTATGTATGAGATACAATTCAATGCCTGCAAATGAGTTTTTCTTTGTAGTAGATTATAAACTCGGTAGTATTATAGCTCAGTACATTACTAAGTCCATGTATATTCAAGTTCCCGGTAATACTCTTATGGTATTCATGGCTAGTGAGGTATTAAAAGTACCATACAAGATGATTCACAAACAAGCTAAGTTAATCGTAAAAAATCAGTAATATGAAAAAACGTATCCCATACTCCTATGTAATCTTCTACCTAGAAAGAAAGTATTATCACCTTATCGAGAAAGAGTTAAAAGAAAAGGGATACGAAAATATCAAGGTTATTATCCCTACTCTGGATATACTTAAGAGAACAGTAAAGGGTAAGATGGTATTTGAATCTGTTCCTATACTTTTCAATTATGGTTTTATGAGAATGCCCACAGAGAATGCTTTCTCAAGGCCTTTTTTAAATAAACTAAAACGAAATATCTCAGGTATAAGAACATTTCTTAAATCTACTGAAACAATGCACGAAAGAAAAAAGAAGGTACGCATAGATAATGCTGAAGACTTCGATGATTTTTCATTAGTTGCCACTTGTTCTAGAAAAGATGTAAGGAGATTCATAAGATTAGCAAAAGCAAATAAAAAATACTCTGTTGATGATCTTATGAATGTAAAACCTGGTGATTATATCGTTTTAAAAGGGTATCCCTATGAAGGTATAGATGCTACAGTATTAGATGTAAATTACTCAAATAGAACAGTAAAAGTACTAATTTACCCAGAACATGGTAAAATGGAAGTAACTCTTGATTTTGATAGTGTTCTTTACAGTGTATATCAGGATTCAGACCCAGATAAATTACATTGTAATAACTTTGACTATGACCCAAATTCTATTACTTCTGAAAAGATAGAAGAGAACATTAATAAAAGGAGGCGTTAATATGAATGAATACCAAAAGAAAGCATGGGACTGTTTGACTCCAACTGAGCAGCAGTCCCTTTTTCTTCAGTTATCAGAGAGTAAATCCTCTTGGGAAGCTGGAGAGATATTAAAATTATCTCATTATAAGTACCTAGAAATAAAAGAAAGGTCTGAAAAGTTCTTCCGATTATTTTCGGATTTCTTCGAAATACATGAGTCAATATTTAGACCAGATTGCCCATGTGAAAGAAACTTCCAGGATTATATCGAGGCTTGCATAGAAAAAAGGATGAAAAGGAAAGAGGCTCTACTAAATACTGGAGATGCCTCCCAATTAGTTCCTAAGGTAAATACTCGTAATCTAGAAAGAAATATAAGAAGACTACAAGGTTCAGATAATGAATGGGATAAACATTCTCTAGGTTTGATATTAGAATTCGATAGATGGAATAACTTTAGGATATTACCCAGGCAAGTACAGCAACCCTCTGCTTTCAAAAGAAGAGCCAATAAGAAAGAAAAGATTTATATCAACTACTTATTAGAGAAAGTACCAGAATGGGTTCATACTAAACTAAGAGAAAGGTTTAAGTATAAGGTAAAACCTAGTATAAAGAAATGGTGGGTATGTTTAATATCCGAAGATTTATATACGGATGGGTATTTATTACTTCCTGTAAGACCAACAGATGAAGTAATGAGGGAATTCAGTAAATTCTATATGTATATATTCGAGGATAAGGATGATGCAGATACATTTGGATTCATGGTATCTAAATTCAATGCTAAGACTACTACTGTAAAACTAGGTCAGAAGTTTTGGCCAGAATATAGATTATGTATCGAAAAGGCTTTGAATTACAATCAGGTAAATAACATGGATTTCAATGTGAAGCAATTGGATATGGCCTATAACACTCACATAAAACGAAAACCAAAGAAGAAACCTCAACCAAGAGCTGCTAGAGTGAAAGAAGACTCTTTCTATTGATCCTCAGCTAATATTAAAATAATAAGTAGAATATTTTTCTATATAATATATAAGTATTATATTTGCATAGAGAAATTAATTAGACAAAATTTTAATATAGACAATATGAAGAATACCAACTTAGACATCCGCTTTAACAAAGCAAGTAATATCCTCAACCAATTCAGTGATAGCTGGGAGGATGATAAATTGAACCTATTACCTAATTTCCCAAAAATTAAGGATATGGTATCAAACCACATTACTCAAGAGAATTACTTATGGTTAATCACTTATGATTTACCTAATGATCTCTTCGATAAGATTGATAACATGGGATTAGTTCCCTATGAGTATGTAACTCATGAAGAATTAACTCAAATCTATTACAATCAAAGATTCTAAAACTATGGCAAAAAAGAGAAAAGATAAACCAGCTCCATCAAAGGAAAAACAAAATTTCCTAGGAGCTGCAGGTAGAAACATGAAGTACAAGGATCTCAAAAGAAAGGCAGTAATCCTTGGTATGCCTTTTCCAGATGCTTGTGCTGCAGGAGTATTTGATTTAATCAAGTATATCAATAACTCTACTAACAAACCCGATAAATCCTTAATTGACCAGTATGATGAATGGGCAGATAAACAATTAGAAGCAATCGGTTATGATAAAACTGACCCAATCCGTAATTCAAGATTAAGATTAGGATTCTTAGGAGAAGAGGGAGAAGATGGTATTCGAAAATTAAAAAGAGTACCAGGTATAAAGAAACCCAAAGAAAAGAAACCTCCAAGAGAAAGAGATTCTTTTAACCTCATTAAGGGTACTAAGAAATCCTATTGTTATGAATTAACCGAAAAGGGATTTGACCAAGAGAGAGTAGTAAGGAGAATGAAAAAGAAATTCCCTGATGCTAATGAGAAATCCATTCAACTCTGGTACAGGGCTGCAAAAAGGAAATTAAATGGTAAAACTAGCAAGGGATAATCGGAAAATATACCCAGACTTAATATATGTATGGACTTGGAGGCCTGATGAATATTGGGGATGGACCAAATATCAATATGCAACAGAAAGTAAATACCGAACCGAGAAGTTGTTATATAAAAAACATATATGTGGTTTAGGATTCTTTTCAAGATACCATGCTAGAAGAACCATAACTCTTTTATTAGGAGTAGATGCCAATTTATACATTCATACTATCAAGGGTAAGAATCTTATAAAACAAGGCATAACTGATTTACCCAAGAAAGGTCATCAATCGATATTCTTTAAGGGTAAGCCAACTAAAATACGAAGATTTATCTTTCCTGCTGAAGCAAGAATGGATAAACATAGGAGAAGGCATTTTGTAGTAAGAATGAATAAAATTTATAAGAAACATGGAAGAAGGGCATTCAACAGGGCATACCAAATTGCATTATACGGGTATAGGGATGAATTCTCACCTGAATATCGAAAGCAAAAGAGATTACAGGTCCATTCTGCTATCCTACAGGAGATACAACAAGCTGAGTCAAGGGGAAAAGAACCAATTTAACCTTGATTGCTTGAATCATCCTCCTAGGATTTGGCAAATAGCCCTGTTCCTTACCAAGGTATATCATATTAAGTTTAATCGTATCTTATTCAAAAAGGCCTACGATTTCTTAGATGACTTTGGAGAAGCTTCTCTGAAATTTCAGAATCAGGTTATTATCCCAGATAAATATCTCATAAGAGAATTACAATGGGAACTATGGAAACCTCTATCTGATTATAAAATAAGGAATAAGTATGCTTACTTCATGACCAATAGGAAACTAGATTCAGAAATTTGGGTCTACCCAATAAGATTTTCTGATAACTATGAAATTTCGAAAAAAGGGAAATATCAATCATACACAGAAATGATGGGTAAATTGGGTTTTCCAGGTTTAACTAAAATATCATATAGCGATGAACACTAAATTAGAACAACATGGACCATATAATCCATTTGAGGGCAAATCCTTTAAGATTATGACCTATAATCAAGTGGACCAAGTTATAAACTCTGAAGTAGTTGAAATAACTTCACAGGAACAGTTTAATACCGTTCTAGAAAACATAAAACAATTTAATAATGCACATGAATCTTTGGGACCATTCCTAAAGAAGTATAAAAAGCTTATAACTGAGTGATTAACTATATTCATTAACAAACCATTAAAATTAAACAATTATGGCTAAGAAAAAAGAAACTAAGAAAGTTGAACTTAAAGAAGTATCTAGAGTAGAAATCAATGGTAACATCATTATTACTTACGAAGATGGCTCTGTAAAAATTATCCCGGCTCCTATTATATTGACTGCTGACCAGGCATCTGAAATCTTCGGTTCAGAAGAAGATGAAGACGAAGAAGAGGAGGAAGAATCCGATGATGACGAAGATGAAGATGATTCTGAAGAAGATGAGGACGAGGATGATTCTGAAGAAGATGAGGACGAGGATGATTCCGATGAAGACGAAGAAGACGAGGAGGAAGAAGAGGAAGAACTGACTGGAGAAGCTCTTGCTGAAATGGACTTCGAAGAATTGGAAGATGTTTGCGATGACAAAGACCTTGATACTGATCCAGACGACTTCGATGAAGAAGACATTGAGAAACTTCGTAAGGCAATTGCCAAAGAATTAGGTATCAAATTGCCGGCTAAGAAGGAAGCTAAGGGTAAAGGTAAAAAGGGTAAAAAATAATCTATTTACCTAGCATAAAGGGTAGGAATCATCTCCTACCCTAAAAATTAACTACTATTAGGTTATGTAGAAGTCACAACTTATTTATAACACAACTTTTAAAAACTTATTAAGATTATGGCAAAGAAAAAAGAAGACACTAAGAAAAAGGGTGCTAAGGAAAAAGATCCCGAAAAAGAAGCTAAACGCAAAGCTCGTATGGAAGCTATTAAAAACCGTCCTGCAGGTCAGAGACCGAACGGTAAACAAATCGATGTTATCAAGATTTCTGATAACTCAGAAGTTCAGAACTTCGGTTATGCAATCAAAACAAAGAAAGGTGCTCAGGGAGTATTGGTAACTTCAGTATTGGTAGTAGATGGTGCTCCAGTAAACACCTCGGTTGCTTTTGTTCCCGGAGAATTGGCAATTAAGTCAAAGAAAGGACATGGTATCATCACTACTCCGAAGTCAAAGAAAGAAAAAGACACTGACGAGGAAGTAGATGAAGAAGAAACTTCTGAAGAAAACGAAGATTAAACTCCATAACGATTATACATTATATCAATTATCCAAAGCCCATTGCCTCACAAAGGTGATGGGCTTTTTTATTTTCATAACCTATGGTAACCAAAGAAGAGATAAGAAAGAATATACAAATCATTGCACTTAATAATCTGATAGAAGATTATACTTCATTTCTAGAAGTATGCAAAAATCCCTCAGAAAGGGAATTAACAGAAAACATAATATCAGAAGCTAAGGAAATGATTTTAGAATATCAATCCCAAATAAAAAGGCCACAATGGAAAAAAGATCCTTCTCATCCTTAATTTCACAGATTGCCGAAATATACAAGGATATCAAATACTATAAATACCAAGCCCATATATCCTTGCAGCAAAGTAAGATGGGTGAATATAGGAAACACCAAGCCCATATTATGTATCAGAAAAGAAAACTTTATTCTTTATCACAAAGAGTAAAAGATATTCTTAACAATCCAGTTCTAGAAGTGAAATATATATGGGGAAATGAAACTAAAACCAGTATTTTCTCAGGATTAACCCAAAGAGAGATATCTGATTATCTTCATACTTGTGCAATGGTAAAAGGGATTGAATTAAAAATCCTAGAAATCAAGGAAATCCCTACCTTTAATTCGGCTTCATTTCTATAGGTAAATATAAACTCATAAATTAATAAGGATATGACAAAGAAAGTAAAACCTGCTAAAAAAGCAAAGAAACCGACTGATAAGACTCCGGAAATCACAAAAGCTGCAAAGGCTTTGGAAAACTACCTGAAAGAAAATAACCTGGATCCTGCAAAGGATTGGTCAAAGGACAAAACTCACGGTAAGGCAGTAAAAGAACTTATGGCAAAACTTAACAAGGAAAGAGATAAAGTTGCTGCCCAATATCCTGAGAAAGACACTGCTAATCAGAAGAAGCTGGTAAAAATGAAAAAGGCTTCTGAAGATGAAAAGAAAGCTAAGAAGGAAGCTAAAGCAAAAGAGAAAAAGGAAAAAGCTAGTTCAGGTAGAACAGCAACTAAATACGATTATCCTTTGGTAGACGGAAGAGAAATGACTTCCGAAGAAAAGAAGAAATATCGTATGGCTCAGAGAAAATTGGCTGCAGGTAAGACTCCAAAAGAATCTAAGCCGAAGGAAGAACCTAAGAAGGAATCCAAAAAGGATAAGCCTTCTAAGAAAGATAAAAAGGCCAAAGATTCTAAGAAGAAAAAGGCCAAAGACGAGGATTAATTTCCATTCTTATATTTGTTTTGTTAGTTATTAGTAGTTTTGGGCCTGGCAATAATTTTTGTCCAGGCCCTTTTTATCTCTAAAGTTATGAAAGAAGAAAAAGAAATATTCAAACCCAAACTGCGTATCACTACACTTTCAGAAAATGGTAATCCTTTATCTGATAGATTAGTAGATGCTTGCACTGAGATGTATGCCGGTCCAAAGGTACAACATAAAGGTCCCATAAGAATAGAAGTAACCCTTGTTAATCAACAAGATATTTCTCAATTCAAAGAATACTTGGATAAATTATCTGGTAACTTACCAATCAAAGAATCTGCAGGTAGAGGAAGACCCTCTAATACTTCTAATACTCAATCTAAAGAATTGGAATCCCCAAGAGAAGATATCCTTGCTGATGTAGAAAAGATGGTAAATGAAGGCAAAAGCCAACAGGATATTATTAAGTATCTTAGAGATCTTGGATTTGTATTCATCCTTACAGAGGATTTCCTTTATCATTTCCCGGAATTTAAATTTGATAAGAAAGATGTGGGAGAACCCACCAACAATGGCCAATATCTCGATTCTTATTCATGGATGGCAAGATGTATAAAGAGAGCAAAAGATCCTAAGACAGATAAATTTGACCCTATGATTCTATTTGGGTTCAGTATTCTGCAAGGTCCCTCAAAGAAGATCGTTCCCTATCTGTATAAGGAAAGGAAGAAACCCTTTAGGGCTCAGACCGGTAAAACTACTATCTCATTCTCTCAGGCAGAATTTACTAAGTTACCTAAGTATATGTTAGAGGCAGAACGAATTAAATTCTCTACAGAACAAAGGCAATTGCTTATGACTCCGGATAAGAAACCATCTAAGTTCTTCTTAAGATGGGCATCAGATGCCATATTCCCCGATTCAATCAAGGAAAAGGTGGCTGAGATCCTGAAGAGATAATCCACTACCTACCTCAGCAATATTTGCATATTATATATAAAATTTATATATTTGTATAACGAAATAAATAATAAGAAAAAATGGATGCAGAAACTAAAACGGTTATTAAGAACATTGCCAAAATCCAAGTTGAGGCACTAACTCATATCTCTAAAAATTTAGAGGATACCGATCATTACCTTCTTAAAAAACTTCTTCAGATTGAAGAAGGAGAAATAAGAGGAGTATTAGATAATATGATAAAACTCTATTCAGATATGATAGAATATCCTCAACTTATAAAAATTCTTACAGAGTATCAATTATACGTCTGCTCTCATATCCTATGGAAAATGGAGGAAGAATGGATAATAGATAATTCTCAAGGAGTTTTGGGAGCATGGGCAATCATTCAAAAATATACCAACGTATTACATCCGGAGTTAACACTTTTAAAACTTTAAATTATGGACAGAGAAGAATATCTTGAATCAGTTACCATGAATACTGGTATTAAAATGAATCCAGTAGAATCTTCTAATATAGAAGGTATTGGGTATGACAACAAAAACAAACACTTATGGGTTGCTTTTAAGGGCAACAAAGTTTACCGGTATGATTTAGTTCCCAGAAAAACTTTCGAAGAACTAATGAATGCCGAATCTAAAGGGAGATATCTTAATTCTCATATCAAAGGACAATATGAAGCTACAGGATATGAACTCAAAAACTAAACATATTATTTTTCCGTTTTCCATTCTGGGAGTTACTCTTTTGGGATTCACTATTGCCAACACCAATAGTACCCGGAGGGTAACTCCTCCTTATGTAAAGGAGAGTAGAGAAGATTCTATTAGAAATGTAAAACGGTATGAGGAAAGCAAAAGAAGAGATTCTATATTCTTTGCTAAAGTAGATTCTATAAAGAAACTAAAGGATTCTCTTAGTAATCGGAGATTATACCAATATGCTTTCCTAGTAAGAGTTACTCCAGATAATATAATATTTACCGCAAGGAAATCTGGTTATCAACAAGTAACTTTAGATGCTCATTATACTAAACCCAGAGTATATTACCAAGTATTCACTTCCGATAAACCTTTATCACCGGAGGAAGCTTCTGCTTATGCCGAGAAATATGAACATGATCCCAGTAAGGTAACTATATTAACCGTAGAACAGTATAATCAGAGATATGGTAAATCATCATCTATTTCAGAATATGATATCTTTACTGAAGGCCTAGATTCCTATTATGATGATCCTGAAAACCTAGATGAGAACCCAGATGAAATCTTTGATTTCCTACTCGACTAGGGATCCTCAGCTATTGATAAAATAAAGTAGAATTATTTTTCTATTTAAAATATTGTTCTTATATTTGCATAGAGAAAATAATTAATAACATTTTAAATTAGTCAATTATGAAAAAAGTAAATTTGAACAAGGTAACCGAGTTAATTAACAACCAAGTATCTAACTCATTGAAGGAAGTTAAGGCTTCTAAAACACAAAAGCCAAAAGAAACTAAAGAATCTAAGGCTAAGGAAGAACCCAAAGCAAAATTGGTAAAAACTACTACCGAGAAAGCTTCTACTAAAAAGGAAGAAGTTGTCAAGGAAGTTGCCAAACAACAGAAACCCAATATCATCGAACAAGTAATCTCCAATCGGGAAGTGAAATACATTTACCCAGATGATGTTACTGATACTCTTTCAAGAAAGAAATGGAGACAACAAACCCGTAATGAACTTCGTAAATTAGAAAGGGAAATGCTCCGAATCAAAGATCATAACTCTAAAGAATACGAGTCTGCCCAAAATAAATATATTACCCTCCAGAAAAAAGTATTGAAGGTAGATGAAGCAGTATAATTAATCCTTTGTTAACCCGGGACTGAGAACACATTAGTTTGCTATTTTCAAATTCCCAGTCCCATATTTATTTTGGTTATGAACTATCGAATATTCTCCGATAAGGAGATGGAAAAACAGGAAAAGGACATGGTAGAACTTCACAAGAGATGTGTAAAGAATTACCTTGTTCAAAGATCTCTCAAACACAGAAAGATTAAAAAATTCTTTATCGTATATGATTATTATCTAGGCACTGAGAATATAAGAAATTACTTTTTCAGGCCTATAGATATGTTCGTAAGATTCTTATTGTTGGGTAAACTTGAAGAAATAGAAGATTATGTCAAAGCTGATTCTAGAAAGAAGAAAAGAAAACATAAGAGAAATAAAAGTATGGTATCTTCAGAGTCAAAAACTATACGAAGAAAAAATGGTAGAGATAAATAAGACCAGCAAGGTTTTATTCTCTGGGCCAGTATCTTCTATGGTTGCTTGTTGGAGAAATGCTTTACTCTTGGTAAGAAGATCTTATAGGATATCGAAAGAATCTAGAATTTCTTTAAGAAACCTTCAACATAATACTAGGGATATTAATGCAATAAATGACTTAGAATTAGGTCAAGGTGTTAAATTTATAATCATTGAATTATGTTTCGAGAAATAGTAAAAGATGTATATATCGGTAAATCACAACTGGGGATCTGGGTAAATGGGAAAAGGGTCCCCAAAGAAACTCTGGTAAAGGATATTGCCTTGCCAACCCTACTGGGAAATAAATTGCCAGATTATGGTACCATAGGAAATTTTACCCAGTGGGAATTCGAAGTTAACCCAGGAGGCAATCACAAATTATTTATCACAGGTATACCCAAGAAAACTTATGACTTGGATTTATACCGATTAAAAGGGAGATTATGGTCATCCTATTACGAGGATGATAAAAGGGGATACTTATTTCAGGTATTACCCTATGATGTTAAACACCTAGAAACAGAGATATAATATAATGGAAACAAAAGATTACGTAAAGATATTTAGACTAGATCAAGAGAACTTCCAATTTAATAGAGGAGAGTTTATGAATAAAATGGGAGAAGATTTACTAGAAGTATGCCAAAGGCAACAAAAGATAAACCCAGCAACTGGTCACATATATTATTCAGATTTTAAAAAGGTAGTAAAACACTTCGAGGATAAATTTAATGAAATCAGTCGGCAAAGTATAAGACCTCTATCCCAGAATTTATGGAAGGCATTCTTTGCAACTCAGGTAGTGCCCCTAAGAAAACTTTGGTACCCAGAAACACAAAAAAAGATAGAGGAAATGAAAAATAACTCTAGTGAACAAGACAAAAAATCCTCGAGAGGTAAAAAAGGCAATTATGGCAAAGGAAATCGTTGACCTTCATGGCAATATTTTTAAGGTAATTAAAGGTTGGGAATTTTATAACAAGGTTCCCAACCTTGAAGGAAATTATACCTGGATATTTACTAGGGATAGGATTACCGATACTCAATTCATTTTGGCTTTAAATGAAGAACTCAATATAGCAGTTGGTTATTGGTATTCTAATATTTATCAACTATACGTAGCTTATCCTCTTAAAAGGATTAGATACGATGAATCTAAGGATATAAGAAAAGAATATTTGTATAATGGCAAAAGACAACATAAAAAGATTTCCTAGACCTATGGGAACTACTGCAATGGCAGCAGAATACCAAAAGAGTCAGAATCTTGAAGATTTACAAAAGGTATACAACTACATTATCAATCACTGGTTGATGGGTAATGGTATGCTATGTGGGATTATGTATGATATTAATACCTTCTCAACAAAGACAGGTATAGATATCAATTACATACGAGTATTTATGAGAGATAGATTATTGCAATCTAAGCTCTGGGATAAAGAAAGACAGGAAGAAATGCTACAAGCTCTATTGGGAGAACAAGTAGCATGGGCTTTAGAAGATAGAATGGAGATATCCCATCAGGTAAACATCCTAAGGGAATCTCAGGGAGGGCATTACACTCCATTCATATCGGCTGAATTGAATAAAGCTCTTAAGATGAAACTGGATTCTTCTACTTCATTACAGTCTATCATACGTACATTTATGGGTGGAGGAACTACCAATATCTTTAATCAATTTGGAGATACCCAGAATAATCAATTAAATCAGAACCAAGGCATATCAATAGATGAAGCTAGAAAGATTATCCTAGAATCTCAAAAGATAATGGACAAGCCACAGGAAGCTAAATTATTGGCAGATCACTATGATTTATCTTCTTTACCCGAGGTAGTTGCTACTAAGCAAGAGGGAATTGATACTACCAAAGAGGGCCTTACTTTGAATACTGCAGAGATGAGGCAAATTACTGATGATTATAAGGGAGCTATGGAACTCTCTTCAAGAGAACACCATGAATTAAGAAGAGAGATAGAGGCTAACATAGATCCCGAGGATCCAGACCCAGAAATGGATATCTATTTAGATGAGGAGCAATATGAAGAAAAAGAGCCTACCTCAATAGCTGAACAATTCCTCAACAGGTAATCGAGGTTTATTGCATAATTAATTTATTATTCTTAAATTTGCATCAAAATAAATAATAAGATTATGGATAAAACCACATTAAAACAGCTTAAACCAGGTACACTATTCAGATTAAAAGATTCTGAATCCAGTCCAGTATGGGTAAGAGATCATTATGATAGGTCTTCTAAAACTTATGCTTGCCATAAATACGAAGACTACAATCATGAAGCTTTCTTCAAAGGAACCAGAACAGTATTCATTAATTTTACATATTAGACATTATGAACATCAAAAACCTATTCAACAGATTTCGTAAACGGGAACCAGAGTTAAGTTATTCCCTGAATCTAATCTACCTAGAAGATACTAAGGTAGTATTCAACCAGAATATACAATGTGCTAAAGACCTAGAGAATTACCTATCGGCTTATATGAGACTATTTGGCATGTATTCAGATAAGCCTTATGTACTAATCTATCAGGAATACAAAAACAGATATTGGGTATATGACAAAGAACCTTACCTACTATACTACAAGGTACCCCTTATAGTTAACCTTAGTAGAAAGCTATCGGATAAATCAGACATGGTAATAACCAAAGAAAAATACCAAGCTGCTAAGGCTTTAGTTCCAGCCCATGAAGTATCTGATAGATTCAAGATACCCGAATATATTACTGGAGTCTTTACAGATATCTGGTATAAATGCCAAGGATATATGGATACGGACCATGTCAGTTTAGAGGAGATACTAGAGCTGATGCAGCATAATTGGTTAAAGGAATTCGAATTGCTGGTATTCAAGAGGAATTACGATACAGATATGTTATTCCTTGATCATTCTCTTACCTATATTTTGGACCAGACAGAAGAAGAGGGCCGAAGAATATGTATTCAAAACATTATCGAACGTAACATAAATCAAGAAAATCAAGATGAAAACGAAACAGTTTAACGTAAGCCAGTCTAGAATATATCCAGATATCAGGGATAAATATCTGGATTATATGGGAGAACAATATAATATGTTCATTTCGGATGATACTCTAAAGAATGATCTTAGAGAAATCCTTCGAAAGGGTACTAATAAAACTATCCATTTCAATATCCTAGAAAAGAACTCAGATCTCTTGGTATTTGAAACCTCTGAATACAGTAAGCTATTAGAGTTCACTAACCATTATCTCTGGATATTCAGGCTAGTAAACGATAAATGGAATTTAATCCGATACAGAGTATAAATTCGAAAGGCAGACTAACTATCTGCCTTTCTTAGCGTTTACACATATCCTCAGCTTAGTATTCCAGAATTTGCATATATAATTTAAAGTGCTTATATTTGCATAAGAAAAATAATTAATAACATTTTAAAATTTTAGACTTATGAAAAATAATGAAACCTTCCAAACCACACAACATCTAGACAAGTTAGTTACTAACCTAGGTCTTCAAATCCAAGAATTATTTTCCTTAGACTTAAAGGAAATCCTAGATTACAGCAACAATCTAATGAATCTATTAGTTAATGCCTACGTTGAAAACCAATGCTTAGCATTATCTGCAATGATATCTAAACAGGACGGATTTGCAATATACTCTTTCTTATTTCAAACTCCCGATACTTCTAATGGTGCTGCAGATGCTCTGGTAAACTTTGCCATGAACTTTACCGATGGAGAAGCTAATATCAAATCTATCAACAGAATATCTTCAAACATAATGCAAATCACATTTACAGTATGACACCCATAAGAAGACTTTTAAATATCGTACAATTTTGATCTAGCCGAGAAACTAAACTTGGCTAGATTAAGATGGTACCATCTTAATTATCAGGACCAATACCTTCAATCAGTAATCTATGGTAATCCTGATAATTGTACCTTGTTCAGACTAAGGGAAGTACTTACTAATTTGCTTAGAGCTAACTTCTTAAGTTACTACATATTAGCAGATACTCCTGAATCTCTATCTATTTCAATACAAGGTAATGCTATCATTACATTTGTGATAACTAAAGACAATTACATAACTTTTACAATAACGAAATTATGAGCACAACTCCATACCCAGGTCCAGATGAAGTAATTATACCATCTCGTATATATTTCGATGAAGGTAAGAGAATAGATGTTAAAGTATGGCCTAAGACCATTCAATTAACAGGTCCCACTAAGGATTTAAACAAGGTATTCAAAACCCTTGAAGAATATGATGATTGGTGGCATCAGTTTAAGAAAAAGAATCCAGATGCTTTCCGTAAAGATGCGAAATATGTAAAATCCATTAATAGCCTTTTCCTTATTCAGAAAAGGCTCTATCAGATACCCAATAGAAGCCTCAGCTAAGTAATCAGGGATATTGCATATTTAAAAATAAAGTATTATATTTGCATCAGAGAAAAGAAATATATTATTCATTTAAAATTTAGGCAGTCATGAACTTGAACAACATTACAACAGTACTCAAAACCGGTATCACAATTTACCAATATGAACAATGGCAAAATACTGGTTCAGTCAACCTAATGCAAAAGGAATCTCATATGCTTTCCAAGGTTTGGCTTAAGACAAATATCTATAACCCGGATTCTTTGGATAAACCCTTTATCCAACTCTCTGCTACTTTTACTTCAGAATTCGATATTCAAGAATACAACGAATGGTTAAGGGCTAACCAGTACAAATTATATCCATTGCTACTAGATATTCTCAAGATATCACTAAAGGATGATTACTATAATTATTCCAATACTTCTAACATTCATTACGAAGGAGGGAAATTCCCAAGTATGCTTACCATTCAATTATTTAACTTAGAATTCTAATGTCATGAAACTAACAATAACAACCCTAGTAATCATAGAAGGCTCTTATATCCAAGGAATTTTCCATTCCTTGGAAGAGCATCCAGGTAAAGCTTACCAAGAACTGGTAGACCAAGTGGAAAACGAATATGGTTATGATGCCGATAAAGATCATGTACCATTACATTTCAAAACTATCCAAGATATAAAGGATTACTTTGAACTTGTACATATAGAGACTCAAGAACTTACATCAACGGGATTTAAAACAGCAATCTTTAAAAACGAATAACATGAAACCAATCATAACAGTAAATGAATATCCTATCGGATGGGAATGGCTAGACAAAGTACCTCTAGAAGACTTTACTTGGCTAATCGAAATATTTAGTACCATAACAGATAACACTGATACTTATGACTTTGCTACCTTCGATAAGGAAATAACTAATGGAGAACCTCCTTATCCGGTAATCGAAATCAATAGGAAAGGCTTAGCCTACTTCATGAATGAGGACCAAGGCTATAAACCAGGTATATCAATGTACGGTCACTATATAGCTTGTAAATCCCTTGATATATCTTCAGAAGAAGAATACATGAATCAATTAACTGACATACGATTAATCTGTAACGAATTATGAGAACAGCCTTATACTACATAGGACTAGGGCTTATCCTAGTCCTATTCCTTAATTCCTCGGGGCCTAACTTAGATACATTCATACCAGGTAACCCATGGGAACATTATTGCAAATATGAATTGCACAAGCATCCATTCCATACTAATGAGAAGGAATATAACTATTTCCTTGATACTTTTACTAGCACGGATAAATATGAACAAATAATGGAGATATATGCTAACCCAAGGTAGATTTCTAATTTCATATCAGGTATTCGATAATATACAGGTAAATAATATCGGACAAACGCATGTACGTGAGATACTAAAGGATACTCAAGCCTTTACCATCAATTATCGAACAGAACAAATAAGAGATTACCTCAGATATCCTGGGGAGGAACTGATACCAGAACATCTACATATGATTAATGCCCTGAAGGAAATCCAGAATTATTGGAATCTTACTTCAGAAAAGGTTATCATAACAGATATCATACCTATTCCTCAGCCATGATAACCATGGTTTGCATATATAAAATAAAAGTATTATATTTGCAGAGTAAAATTTAATTATTAACATTTTAAAATTTTAGACTTATGAAAAATAATGAGTTATTAAAAAAGTATGCCGGTATCTCAACCCGTATCCGCAGAATCTTTGCTTATCACTACGACCAAATCCAACGGGAAGTACAAACAGAAATCCCCCATCAACTTGAGATATCAAACCTACTCGAACAATTAAAAAATAACTAAAACAATGAAAACAACAAATCCTTCATCAAGAATCACCCTCAGTCAGAAGGGTAATCAAATATTATCCTGCAAAGTATACAAAGAGCCCAACTATATATTATCTATGTCCAATGAAGAAATATTAGAACTCATCTCTGGACTAGACTATATGGGTAACATACCAATGGTACCAGACCTAGAGAAACCAATAGAAATCCAAGTCTCAACCACCCGACAAATACCCTTAGAACAAAACAAAGAAGTCCAAACCAAAATCAAAGAGATAATATACAATAACCTCTATGATACTCTAATAGATGAACTAAAGAGTACCATCTCTAGGTTCCAAGCCCAGTATAACATCCAAGAGATAAACCCATACCTACAGGATATACTTCAGAACCCAGAAGATCTAGTATCCCTCTCCCAACACCACAAAAGATAAATAAAAAGAATACCTAGAGCCTAGAAAACTCTAGGTATTTCTGTGTACACAAACCAAGTATACAGATACTAGGTACACAACCAATATACCTACCCCACTCCCAACAAAGAATATACAAATAATATATAACAAGGTACACAATAAACCTCATATACACCTAATCTGAATATACAGATATCACTAACTAAGATACAAATCCCCTATATCACAATCAATATATAATACATATAACTAATACTAATATACCTTTCTTAGGCTCTTGGTTTCCCTTCTTTTCTGTGTACCAACGGGGGTTTTTCGAAAATGTCAGGAACATACCCTTGGAGGCTCTTCTGCTATATCAAACACTATAGCTCTCAAAATTTAAAGTACTAAATCCTTAAGGCCCTAAAGGCCATTTTAGGCAATAAAATCACCCTACATGGCCCCTCAAATCACAGAAAAGCAAAAAGTACACTCTGGCAATAGTTTTTGAGATACGTATATGAGCCTTTTTGACACGTAGCTATTTTAGTAACGCCTATATATAATATACTAATATGGGTGGGATTTAGATACGTATGTATTTTAGCTTCACACGTGTAATTGAAAAGTGTTCTGTTTGGCTAGTTTGTGTAATCTAGGATTTGGGTTGTGATTTTGTGTACCTAGACTCGGATTTTAATTGCCAAGAGTCTAGGATTTATATTAAAATTGTGTACCTAGAGGGGCCATTTTAGGCTCGGATTTTATAAAACTGGGTACACAATTTATGCCATTTTAGTCTAGGATTTTATAAATTTCTAGGCAATCAAGGAACC
>ERZ772855.161-NODE-161-length-86187-cov-19.976954_pt1 | contig 86187 bp, 71 predicted proteins | sample MGYA00511900_ERZ772855 | MGnify/ENA primary metagenome ERZ772855 (study PRJEB29015, sample SAMEA2737701) | human gut metagenome | biome: human gut; feature: human-associated habitat; material: faeces | place: China | collected 2012 ... | reverse complement strand
TGCGGTTTCAAGCAGCGTTTTTGGTCACTTTTGGGGCTGCGGCCAAAAGTGACCCGCGTCCGCGGGCGCGGAGCATTCCTTTGAAAATAACCGGAAAAGTGCAATAGCATAAAAAACAGTAGAATATCACGATAAAACAGCAGAATATTACCACCAAAAAACGACAAGGAGGGGAGAGCGATGGAAGGATTCATCCGGCAGCTGCTGACGCTGCCGCAGGTGCAGGAGCTGACGGCGGGCATCAACGGCCGCGAAAGGCACAGCGTGGTGACGGGACTCTCCCCCGTGCAGCGGGCGGCCGTGGCGGCGGCTGCGGCGGAGCAGACCGGCAGGCCGCTGCTGATGCTGTGCGCCGATGAGCAGGAGTGCGCCCGACAGGCCGCCGATCTGCGGGCCCTTACCGGTCAGGAGCCGGTGGTGCTGCCGGCTCGGGAATGGCAGCTGCGGCCTGCGGCGGCGTACAGCCGCCAGTGGGAGTACCGGCGGCTGTGGGCTCTGTACCGGCTGGCGCAGGAAGCGCCCCGCGTAATGGTGGCCACGGCGGCGGCCATGGCCCAGCTATGCGTGCCGCCGGAGGTGCTGCGGCAGACCGCCTTCACGCTGGAGGTAGGGCGGCAGTACGACGTGACGGCGCTGACGGCACAGCTCACCGCCGCGGGCTACGTGCGCTCCCAGCAGGTGGAGGGCGCAGGGCAGTTCGCCCTGCGGGGTGGTATTCTGGACATCTTCTCACCGGGGCCGGAGCGGCCGGTGCGCTGTGAGTTCTTCGACGATGAGCTGGACAGCATGGGCGACTTCGATGTGTCCACCCAGCGCCGCGTGGAGAACCGGCAGACGTTCACGGTGCTGCCGGCGGGAGAGGTGCTGCCGTTCCATGATGCGGACACGGCGGAGAGTGCTGCCCGGCGAATGGACGCGGCGGTCAAGCGGCTGGCAAAGAAGGAGAACGCCGCGGCTCTGCGGCAGCGGCTGGAGGAGGATGCCGCCGCGCTGCGGCAGGGGGTGACGCCCCCGGGCGGCGACCGGTACCTGGCGGCGGTGTATCCCGATGCGGCCACGGCCTTCGACTATCTGCCGGAGGATTGCCTGATCTGCGTCAGTGAGGCGGGACGGGTACAGGAGGCGCTGAAAGCCTTTGTGTGGCAGGTGAAGCAGGACGTGACGGCGTCCATGGAGGCGGGGCTGATGGCCGGCGCCTTCGGGCGGCTGACGCTGACGGAGAACGAGACGGCGGCGGAGCTGGAAAAATTTCCCGTGTGCCAGATGGAGAGCCTGCCTACCAGCCGGTATCTGACGGCGCCGCAGCTGCTGCTGGACATCCCTGCCAAGCAGCTGGCCAGCTACGGCGGCAGTCTGGAGACGGCGGCGGCAGACATCGTACACTATCTCACCACGGGCTACGGCGTGCTGGTGCTGTGCGGCGGCGAGGTGCGGGCGCGGAACATGCAGCAGCTGCTGCGGGAGACGAAGATCCCCGCGGCACTGGCGCTGGACGGCACAGCCGTGCCTCAGCGGGGGCAGGTGTGCATCACCGTGGGCGCTCTCAGCGCGGGCAGCGAGTGGCCGGCGCTGAAGCTGGCGGTGCTGACGGAGGGGCAGCTGACTCAGGCCCTGTCCGGCAGCCGGAAAAAGCCCCGTGCCGCCAAGGCGGACAACCGGCAGAAGCTCCAGTCCTACACCGATCTGACGGTGGGGGATCTGGTGGTACACGTACACCACGGCATCGGCCGGTTCGCCGGTATGATCCGGCTGCCGGTGGACGGTATCGAGAAGGACTATATCAAAATCAACTATGCAGGCAGCGACTGCCTGTATGTGCCGGCCACATCGCTGGATCTGGTGAGCAAGTACATCGGCGGCGGCGACGAGGCGGCGGAAAAGACCAGACTGAACAAGCTGTCCGGCGACCAGTGGGCCAAGACCACGCGGCGGGCCAAGGCGGCGGCCAGGGATCTGGCGGAGGGACTCATCAAGCTCTACGCCCAGCGGCAGCGGCAGGCGGGCTTTGCGTTTTCACCGGACTCCCCGTGGCAGCAGGAGTTTGAGGACTCGTTTCCCTACACGGAGACGGAGGACCAGCTGGCGGCTATCTGCGACATCAAGCGGGATATGGAGAAGCCGTCGCCCATGGACCGGCTGCTGTGCGGCGACGTGGGCTACGGCAAGACGGAGGTGGCGCTGCGGGCGGTCATGAAGTGCATTCTGGACGGCAAGCAGGCGGCCATTCTGGTGCCCACCACCGTGCTGGCCCAGCAGCACTATGCCACGGCTATCGACCGGTTCCGCGCCTTCCCCGTGACGGTGGAGGTGCTGTCCCGCTTCCGGACGCCGGCGCAGGTGAAGGACGTGCTGGCCAGAGTGAAGGAGGGCAGGGTGGACCTGCTCATCGGCACCCACAAGCTGCTGGCTAAAAATGTGGAATTCAAGGACCTGGGGCTGCTGATCATTGACGAGGAGCAGCGCTTCGGCGTGACCCACAAGGAAAAGCTGCGGGAACGGGCGCGGCAGGTGGATACGCTGACGCTGTCCGCCACGCCCATTCCCCGCACGCTGAACATGGCGCTCAGCGGTATCCGGGACATGAGCACCATCGAGCAGCCGCCGCAGGACCGGCAGCCGGTGCAGACCTACGTGCTGGAGCACGACTGGGGCATTCTGAGCGAGGCCATCCGGCGGGAGCTGGACCGCGGCGGGCAGGTATACTACCTGCACAACCGCGTGGAGAGCATCGACTCCACCGCCTCCCGCCTGCGGCAGCTGCTGGGAGACGGCGTGGTGGTGGAGACGGCCCACGGCAAGATGGCCGAGGGTGAGCTGAGCCGCGTCATGGGGCGCATGGCCCAGGGCGACATCCAGGTGCTGGTGTGTACCACCATCATTGAGACGGGCATCGATATCCCCAACGTCAATACCCTTATCATCGAGGACGCGGACCGCATGGGGCTCAGCCAGCTCCATCAGATCCGCGGGCGCATCGGGCGGTCCAACCGCCGGGCCTACGCCTATCTGACGTTCCGCGTGGGGAAGGTACTGACGGAGGTGGCCGCCAAGCGGCTCACCGCCATACGGGAATATGTGGAGTTCGGCTCCGGCTTCAAGATCGCCATGCGGGATCTGGAGATCCGCGGCGCAGGCAATCTGCTGGGACCGGAGCAGTCGGGGTACATGATGTCCGTGGGCTACGACATGTACCTGAAGCTGCTGAACGACGCGGTGCTGGAGCAGCAGGGGCGCGGCGCGGAGGTGCGGACGGAGTGCTCCGCCGACCTGACGGTGCCGGCCTACATCCCCGAGGGGTACGTGCCCGCCGCCGAGCAGCGGATGGATCTGTACCGCCGTATCGCCGCCCTGCGGACACCGGCGGACGAGGCTGATCTGATGGACGAGCTGCTGGACCGCTACGGCGATGTGCCCAAGCCGGTGACGGCGCTGCTGAACGTGGCCATGCTGCGCGCGGCGGCCATGGAGACGGGCATCACCGATATCACCCAGAAGGGGCGGCAGCTGCTCTTCAGCTTCGACATGCGCATCGAGCCGGCGGCGCTGCTGGCGGTGTGCGGCATGGCGGGCTACCGCGACCGGCTGCAGCTGGCGGCGGGGGCGTCGCCGAAGCTGACGCTGTTTTTACAGCCCAGGGAGGACGCATTGGACGCCGCTGGCGGCCTTGTGGAGCAGCTGCGCTTGCAGCAGAACGAATTACAATTACAGGGGCAGCAGCCCCAAGAAGGAGGAAATGAACCATGAAAAACAACTGGGTGCGTTTGATCGCCGGTGTGCTGGTGTCCGTGGCACTGGTAGGAGCCATCTCCCTCACCGGCGGTATGAAGAAGGGCAGCCGCACCGACGGCCTGCTGTACGAGGCCAGCGGGCTCCATCCCGACGGACAGCTGCTGATGGTAAACGGCAAGACCGTCACCTGCGAGGAGTACCTGTACTGGCTGGCCTACGACTGCGAGTACCTGAGCACCTATGTGCAGGACATCGACTGGAGTGCGGAGCTTACCAGCGGCATCACCTACGGCGACTATGCCCAGACCGATACGCTGGAGACGGTGAAGCTGTACAGCGTGGTGCGGGCGTGGGCCGAGGAGGCCGGCATCACCCTGACCGATGAGGATCAGGAGGCGCTGGACGCCCAGCGGCTGGAGTATGTGACGTACTACGGCGGCGAGGAGGCCTATCAGCGGCAGCTGGCTATCCAGGGTATCAGCGAGGAAGCCTATGACCACATCCGCGAGACGTCCTATCTCTATCAGCGTTTGCAGGATGCCTTCTGCACCGAGGGCAGCGCTCTGTATCCCGACGGCGCGGCGCTGGCGCAGTACGCTGCGGACAACAACTATCTCACCGGCCGCGTGGTGTTCGTACCCGCCGGTGACGGCGCAGAGGACGAGGCCAACGGCTATCTGAAGCGCTTGCAGGAGGCCGAGGACAAGCTGGCCGAGCACACCGCCATCTGTCAGGAGCGGGAGGTGGACCAGCAGGACAGCATCACCTTTGCCGCCGCAGAGGGTGACGCGCTCAGTGAGCAGGCGCTGGCCCTCCAGACCGGTGAGCTTACCGGCGTGGTGGCTCTGGACGAGGGATACTACATCTTCCTGAAGGAGGACACCGATCTGTCCGCCGTGCTGCCTGCCTATTTCAGCAGCCTGCTGGCGGACCGGAGATCCGCCGCCAACGTGGTGTTCAACGAGGACCTGTACAGCACCATCGACACCGGCGCGTTCTATGAGAAGCTGGTGGCTCTGCGCAGCGAGGCAGCCCAGGAGCCTGCACAGGCTCAGCAGTGAGCCATGCGTCCGTCAAAATGACGGAAAGGGCAGGGGCTGAAATGGACCTTTTGACGATTTTTTAACAAAGTTGCATTTAGTGGTTGACTATTGTTAAAAAGTTGACTATCATAGCCGTAGACATCCGTTATCCGATGCTGTATAATAAGCTTAATTTTTATAGGAGGTAACTTTTCATGAAAGACCTGTATGTTGTCAACTGCTGCAGAACCGCTATCGGTTCCTTTGGCGGCTCCCTGAAGAACACTCCTGCCGCCGAGATGGGCGCGATCGTGGTCAAGGAGGCTCTGAAGCGTGCCAACGTTGCTCCCGAGAACGTGGATGAGCTGATGTTCGGCTGCATCCTGACTGCGGCACAGGGCCAGAATGTGGCGCGTCAGGTTTCCATTAAGGCCGGTATCCCCTACTCCGTGCCCGCCTATACCGTCGGCATGGTCTGCGGCTCCGGCATGAAGTCCGTCATCGAGGGCGCACGCTCCATCCTGGCCGGTGATTCCGACATCGTGGTCTGCGGCGGCACCGAGAACATGAGCGCCGCTCCCTATGCCTCCATGGACGCCCGCTGGGGCGCTCGTATGGGCGACAAGAAGCTGGTGGACACCATGATCAAGGACGGTCTGTGGGACGCCTATAACAACTATCACATGGGCACCACCGCCGAGAATATCAACGACATCTGGGGCATTACCCGCCGCGAGCAGGACGAGTTCGCCGCCGCCTCCCAGCAGAAGGCCTGCGCCGCCCGGGATTCCGGCCGCTTCGACGACGAGATCGTGGCCGTCCCCGTGAAGGTGAAGAAGGAGATCGTGGAGTTCAAGCGCGACGAGTATGTGAAGGAAGGCGTCACCGCTGACAGCATCGCCAAGCTGAAGGGCGCGTTCCCCGTGGGTCCCGAGTCCCCCAACCCCCAGGTGGTACACACCTTCGAGGTCACCGGCGCACAGGATGCTGCCGATAAGGGCACCCAGCGTGTCACCGCCGCCAACGCCTCCGGCATCAACGACGGCGCTGCCGCCATCGTGCTGGCCTCCGGCGAGGCTGTGGAGAAGTACGGTCTGAAGCCCATGGCCAAGCTCATCGGCTGGGGCCAGGGCGGCGTGGATCCCAAGATCATGGGCGTGGGCCCCGTGGTGGCTTCCCGCAACGCCATGAAGAAGGCCGGCGTGACCATCGACGATATCGATCTGGTGGAGGCCAACGAGGCCTTTGCCGCCCAGTCCATCGCCGTGGCCCGCGAGCTGCACTTTGACATGAGCAAGGTCAACGTCAACGGCGGCGCTATCGCTCTGGGCCACCCCGTGGGTGCTTCCGGCGCGCGCATCATCGTCACCCTGCTGCACGAGATGCAGAAGCGTCCCGAGGCCAAGAAGGGTCTGGCGACCCTGTGCATCGGCGGCGGCATGGGTACCGCTGTGGTGTTTGAGAAGTGCTGAAGCACGACTGAAGGTACATAAAAAGATCAGGACCGCGAAAGCGGTCCTGATTTTTTTATGCCTCCGGCGGTTCCATTTCTTCCAGCAGCGGAAGGGGATGTTCCGTGCCCTCGGGCGCGGGTCACTTTTGGCCGCAGCCCCAAAAGTGACCAAAAACGCTGCCTGAAACCGTAGGTTTCAGGACTTCCTGCGCGGCTGGGGTGCGCTGAAAACCGTGGCCGTGTACCACGCGAAAACCAAGATAGTGCGGATCGCCGTACAACGAATCGCGTGCGGTCCTCTTGTCGCTGCCGCTCCTGCGTATCGCGCGGAGGTGCGCTGGTCTACCGCCGTGGGCGAAAGGCTGCCGCGCCGGAGCGCGAAATGTTCCTTTGGCAGGAGAATGAAGAATGGGCTGCTGGACCCGCGGGAGGTTATGTGTGCGGCTGGAGAACGATGGGACCGTGCTGCTTTTCGTATGCGGCAATACAGTCGCGGATCAGGATATTGATCTGGCTGTTGGCGGAGCGCCCCTCGTAATCGGCCACGATGTGCAGTTTATCCAGCACAGCGTCATCAATGCGGATAGAAAGACTTTTGATAGCCATAAAATCACCCCATAATAAACAAATTTTATGTTTATTTTAGATATGCCATATGCTATAATGGGCGAAGTGAACGCATAATATATCTAAAACGCGTTCGCTAAGAAAGGGGAAATATATGGCTGATTATCAGAAAATGTACCACGTACTGTTCGCGGCGACGGAGGATGCGCTGACGCTTTTGGAGGAAAATATGGGGACATGCGGAGAATTGGGGGTGCCTATGCGGGTGAGACTCCTCCTGGAGGAAGCACAGCGGGCATGTGAGGAAATATACATAAACAGCTGAAAAGGACGCCAGAAGGCGTCCTTTTCATGCAATTTGCGGTGGGGCCGTGCCTGCGGGCGCGGGTGTCTCCGACGGGTCACTTTCTTGAGCTTTTGCCTCCGGCGGTTCCATTTCTTCCAGCAGCGGAAGGGGATGCTCCGTGCCCTCGGGCACGGGTCACTTTTGGCGGCAGCCCCAAAAGTGACCAAAAACGCTGCCTGAAACCGCAGGTTTCAAGACTTCCTGCGCGGCTGGGGTGCGCTGAAAACCGTGGCCGTGTACCACGCGAAAACCAAGATAGTGCGGATCGCCGTACAACGAATCGCGTGCGGTCCTCTTGTCGCTGCCGCTCCTGCGTATCGCGCGGAGGTGCGCTGGTCTACCGCCGTGGGCGAAAGGCTGCCGCGCCGGAGCGCGAAATGTTCCTTTATCGACAACAAAATGTATAATACGACAGAAAAATCACCCTGCGTAGCGGATACGCAGGGTGATCCGGTTTTATTCCTCGAAGCGGACCACGTCATTGGGCGTACAGCCCACGATGCGGCAGAGCTTTTCCAGCGTGACCATGGTGATGTTCTTGTTCTTCTTCAGGGAATCCAGCGTCTTGTTGTCGATGCCGCCCTTGAGAAGCTGGTACTGGGACACGCCATTTTTGCGCATGGTATCCCACAATGGACGATAATCAAAAATGGCGTTCACCACCCTCACTTGCTGCTGTTTCCATTATAGGGGAAAATAAAAAAATCTATATTGTGGATATAGTCACAATGTGTTACAATGGAAGCAGGGGGTGTTAAAATGGCAGATTACAAAGCGATGTATCTGGCGGCGATGGATGCCATGGAGCAGGCCGTCCAGCTACTGGCGGAAGCGCAGCAGAAGTGCGAGGATCTGTATGTGGAGACAAGCGGCGAGGGGCCGATGGTGCTGCCATGGAAACAGAAAGAAATTGCCAAAGAGTGACAACAAAATGTATAATACGACAGAAAAATCACCCTGCGTAGCGGATACGCAGGGTGATTTTGGGTGGTAGAGGTTCGTAAGCGCAGGGAACTTACTTCTTGATCTCGCCGTTGGCGGCGGCGGTGAGGTAGGCATTGATAAAGCCGTCGATGTCACCGTCCATCACGGCCTGGATGTTGCCCATCTCATAGCCGGTGCGGGTGTCCTTGGCCAGGGTGTAGGGCATGAACACGTAGGAGCGGATCTGGCTGCCCCACTCGATCTTCATCTGGACGCCCTTCAGGTCGCTGATCTTCTCGGCATGCTGCTGCAGCTTCAGCTCCGCCAGCTTGGCCCGCAGCATCTTCATGGCGTTGTCGCGGTTCTGGAACTGGCTGCGCTCCGTCTGGCAGAACACCACGATACCGGTGGGCAGGTGGGTCAGACGGACGGCGGAGGAGGTCTTGTTGATGTGCTGGCCGCCGGCGCCGGAGGAGCGGCAGGCCTGCATCTCAATGTCCTCGGGGCGGATCTCGATCTCGCTGTCATCCTCCAGCTCCGGCATGACCTCCAGCGCGGCAAAGCTGGTCTGACGGCGGGCATTGGCGTCGAAGGGGCTGACGCGGACCAGACGGTGGACGCCGTTCTCACTTTTCAGGTAGCCGTAGGCGTTCTCGCCCTCGATGAGGATGGTGGCGGACTTGATGCCCGCCTCGTCACCGGCCTCGTAGTCCATGAGCTGGTAGGTGTAGCCGTGGCGCTCGGCCCAGCGGGTATACATGCGGTAGAGCATCTCCGTCCAGTCCTGCGCCTCGGTGCCGCCGGCTCCGGCGTGGAAGGTGAGGATGGCGTTGTTGCCGTCATACTCACCGGACAGCAGGGCGGCCAGACGGCGCTCGCTGATCTCCTTTTCCAGCGTGTTGTAGCCCTCCACCACGTCGTCCAGCTGGGAGGGATCGTCCTCCTCCTGTGCCATTTCGCACAGGGTCAGAGTGTCCTCCCACTCGGACACCAGCTTGTCGTGCTTTTTGATCTTGTTCTCCAGACGCTTGACCTGACGGCTCACCTGCTGGCTGCGCTCCAGGTCGTTCCAGAAGCCGTCCTGCTCCGTCTCCTTCTGGAGCTCGGCCAGCTCCTCGCGGGCCTTGGGGATGCCCAGCGCCTTCTCCAGCTCGCCCAGAGTGGGCTCCAGCGCCAGCAGCTTCTGCTTATACTCGTCATATTCAATAACGGCCATATATCGTATCTCCTTATGCTGTAAATTTCCTTAGCCTTACTATTATATCAAAATTATAATGTTTGTAAAGGGGGCAGTCTTGCCGTGGGAGAGGGGATGTGGTAAGATAGGGCGCAGAAAGCGAGGGATGACGGATGCGTATCGCGTTGGCGCAGATGAAAAATCAGGGGAGCGTGGAGGCCAACCTGAATCAGAGCATCGAATGGATGCGGGAGGCCGCGGAGCATGGGGCTGACCTGATCCTGTTTCCGGAGGTGCAGCTGACGGAGTTTTTTCCGCAGTATCAGGGGCAGGATGTGCGGAGGTACCGGCTGGGGCTGGAGTCGCCGGAGGTGCAGGCGTTCCGGGAGGCCAGCAGGGAGTGGAACATCTGGGCAGCGCCCAACGTCTATCTGGAGGAGAACGGAAAGGCGTATGACGCAAGTCTGCTCATCGGGGCGGACGGGCAGATCGCGCCGGAACGGGGCGGAGCCCGGGACGGGGGAGCGCCAAAAGTCTTTCCGGAAAATTAACTGCTTTGTTACAATTTGGCACTTTTCCTTTGGGGCGGTTTGTACTATAATACGTAATCGGGAAAGTCTGCCCTTCCCGCCGCAGGCAAGGGGCCTGCGCAGAGAAAAATGATTGAGGAGAGCTTTTATGAAACGTATCATTTCGATGCTGCTTGCCGTGATGTCCGTGGCAGCACTGACCGCCTGCGGCCAGCAGAAGGACACCGCAGTGGACGCCCAGGGCCTGGCCAAGGCGCTGGTGGAGAAGGTATCCTTTGAATCCGAGCTGACCGCCATTTCCGACGAGGAGCTGGGCTACTACTTCCAGCTGCCCGAGGGCTGCACGGCGGCGGCCTATATGTCCTCCGGCTCCACAGCCGAGGAGGTATTCGTCATCCAGTGCAAGAGCGGCGACGACGCGGCGGCGCTGCGGGCATCCATGCAGGAGTTCCTGGACAGCCAGAAAACCGAGATGGAGCGGTATCTGCCCGCTGAGGTGGACCGCATCAACAGCGCCATCTTTGAGACCTACGGCACCTGCGTGGTGCTGTGCGTCAGCTCCGACACCGACACGGCCCGCAGCGTCATCAAGGAGTATGTGAAGTGAGCGGCCGGAGATACAGCGGACGGCACTATCGCCGCCGCAGAAGTCCCGTGCCGGCGATCCTGCTGCTGATCGTGGCGGCGGCGCTGGTGCTGGGGGCGCTGGCTATCTTTACGGATGTGTTCAAGAAGGACAAACCCGCCGACAGGGCGGACGGCCCCGCAGTGATCCAGCCCGACGATACGCAGAAGCCAGACGATGCCCAGCAGCCCTCCGGCGGCGCCGACGGGCAGGACGGCCAGACCGGCGGCGATACCCAGCAGCCGGATAACAGCGGCAGTCAGACCGGCAGCAAGACGCTGGATACCATCACCACCGACGCCACGCCCTACCAGTCCGGCGGCGTGTATATCGTGGGGGATACCGGCTTCGAAATGTACAACTATGTGGACAGTCTGGCCAAGAACTACGGCGAGATCGTGACCTCCGTGGCCGAGCAGCTGTCCGGCACCAGCACGGTGTACGCGCTGGCGGTGCCGCTGTCCAGCGGCATCACGCTGCCGGACGCGCTGTACAGCGATATTCCGGGCAGCGATCAGGCCCAGGCGGAGAAGAATATTCTGGCCGCTATGGGGGAGAATGTGAAAACGGTACCCCTCCACGATGTGATGATGTCTCACCGCGGGGAGTATATCTATTTCCGCACCGACCATCACTGGACGGGGCTGGGCGCGTACTACGCCTACCGCGAGTTCTGCGGCGCCAAGGGCGTGACGCCCCACGCGCTGTCGGAGTATGAGGTCAGCCAGTACGACGGGTTCCTGGGTTCGTTCTACAACGACGGCGGGAAGCCCGACGCCATGAAGAACAACCCCGACGTGGTGACGGCGTATCACCCCATCAGCACCGAGGCGCGGATGCAGTACGGCAAGTCCGACAGCGACCTGACCGCCGGCAAGATCATCTATGACGAGTCCGAGGCATCGGCGGGCCTGAAGTACGGCGCGTTCATCATGGGCGACAACCCCTACACCGTGATCAGCAACCCCGACCTGTCCGACGGGTCCAGCTGCGTGGTGGTGAAGGAGTCCTTCGGCAACGCCTTCGTGCCGTTCCTGGTGGATCACTATCAGACGGTGTACGTCATCGACTACCGCTATTACAGCGGCAGCGTGGTGGATTTCGCCAAGACCAATAAGGTCACAGATGTCATCTTCGTCAACAACCTGTCCGCCATCCGCGGCAGCTATCAGATGGGCAAGCTGGCGGGCGTCAAGTAACGCGGACAAGCGTGCATAAAGATGGGGCAGGTCCGCCTGCCCCATTTTTCGACTATCGAGCAAAGGAGCCGACACATGGTTTTCAGCAGTACCACGTTCCTGCTGGCGTTTCTGCCGCTGGTGGGCATCCTGTACTTCATCTGCCCCAGAAAACTGCGCAACGCGCTGCTGCTGGTGTTCAGCCTGCTGTTCTACGGCTGGGGCGAGCCAAAATATATCCTCATCATGCTGTTCTCCACGGTGTTCGACTACTGCAACGGTCTGGCCATCGGACATTTCCGCGCTGTGGGAAAGCCCAAGGGCGCCAAGGCGGTGCTGGTGGTGTCCGTGGTGGGCAACCTGAGCATTCTGGGATTCTTCAAGTATACGGATTTCGCCATCACCAATCTCAACGGTCTGCTGGGTACAGCTATCCCCGCGCTGGGGCTGCTGCTGCCCATCGGCATCTCGTTCTACACGTTCCAGACCATGAGCTATACCATCGACGTGTACCGGGGACTGGTGCCGCCCCAGCGGAACATCATCGATTTCAGCGCCTATGTGACGCTGTTCCCGCAGCTCATCGCGGGGCCCATCGTCCAGTATAAGACGGTGGCCGACGATCTGGAGAACCGGAACCGCGAGTCGCTGGCAGGGGCCAGCGCCGGTATGCAGCGGTTCGTCATCGGCCTGGGCAAGAAGGTGCTGCTGGCCAACCAGATGGGCGCCGTGTGGGAGGAGATCGCGGCCATGTCCGCGCCCTCCGTGGTCACGGCGTGGCTGGGGGCGCTGGCCTTCACGTTCCAGATCTATTTCGACTTCTCCGGCTATTCCGATATGGCCATCGGCCTGGGCAGGCTGTTCGGCTTCCGGTTTCTGGAGAACTTCAACTATCCCTATGAGTCCCGCACCGTGACAGAGTTCTGGCGGCGGTGGCACATCAGCCTGTCCACCTGGTTCCGCGAGTACGTCTACATCCCGCTGGGCGGCAACCGGAAGGGACTGGGGCGGCAGCTGCTGAATATCGCCATCGTGTGGTTCCTCACCGGACTGTGGCACGGGGCCAGCTGGAACTTCGTGTTGTGGGGCGTGTACTACGCCGTGCTGCTGCTGCTGGAAAAGACGTTCCTGCTGCAATGGCTGGATCGTGTACCCGCCGTGGTGGGGCATATCTATACCTGCCTGTGCTTTATCCTGGGCTGGGTGCTGTTCGCCATCACGGACTTCGGGAAGCTGGGGGCCTATCTGGGCCACATGTTCTCCGGTGCGTTCTTCGACAGCGGCGCGGCCTATCTGCTGCGGAGCTTCTGGCTGGTGCTGGTGCTGGCGGTCATCGGCTGCACGTCCCTGCCCAGGCAGCTGTGGGGCCGGTGGGAGGCAGGCATGAAGCCCGCCGTGTCCGATGGGCTTCGCACCGTGTGGATGGTGCTGGTGCTGCTGGTGTCCGTGGCGTTCCTGGTGGGCGACAGCTACAACCCGTTTTTGTATTTCCGGTTCTGAGGAGGGGCGAACATGAAACGAAATATGCTGGCCCCGCTTGTCGCCATCTGCGTTATTCTGCTGGGGCTGTCGGTGGGGAGCTTCTTCTTCACGCCGGATCGGGCTTTTTCCGAGAATGAGAACCGCTATCTCCAGACCACGCCGGAGCTGACGGCGGACAATGTGCTGTCCGGCAAGTTCATGACGGAGGTGGAGAACTACACCAGCGACCAGATCCTGCTGCGGGACTTCTGGACCGGCGCACGCTCCGCCCTCCAGCGGCTGGAGGGGCGGCAGGACATCAGCGGCACGTATCTGGGAGCGGATGGCCGCTACTTTGCCAAGGTGACGGACGATACCTTCAACTGGGACAGCTATCAGAAGAATCTGGCGGCGGTGGAGACGTTTTTCGCCGCCAACGACGGTAAGCGCTGTACGGCGCTGATCGTGCCCAGCCCCGCCGGTGTGCTGCGGGACAGCCTGCCCGAGGACGCGCCGTATTACGACGAGGACAGGGCGTTTGCCATGCTGGAGGAGCAGCTGGGGACGGCGTTTGCCGATGCGCGTCAGGCGCTGGCCGGTGTGGCCGACCCCTACTACCATACGGATCACCACTGGACCACGGCGGGAGCACAGGCGGCCTACCATATCTGGGCGGAGGCCACGGGGCACACTGCCCGCAGCTATGAGCCGGTGCAGGCCACGGACCGGTTCCGCGGGACGCTGTACTCCAAGGTGCTGCTGCCGGACAGCGTGTACGACGAGGTGGACTACTGTCCCGACATCACCATCGAGTCCGCCGACTGCGACGGGACGGTGACGGATTCGCTGTACGATCTGGCGGCACTGGAGAAGAAGGACAAGTACGAGCTGTTTTTAGGCGGTAACTATGCCAAGGCGGTGCTTCGCACCGGCGTGGAGAACGGGAAGCACCTGCTGCTCATCAAGGACTCGTTTGCCAACAGCCTTGTGCCGTTCCTGTGCGGCGACTACGAGACCATCACCATGGTGGACCTGCGGTACTGCCGCGAGAAGATACAGCCGCTGGCCGATGAGGCCGACGATGTGCTGGTGCTGTACGAGATCACCAACTTCGCCGCCGACGGCAATCTGTTCAAGCTGAATCTGAAATGAGGCAAAAAAAGATGACCGCCATATGCGGTCATCTTTTTTTGCTGTCTCAGAAGTCCACCACGCCGTCCAGTACCCGGAGGTCGTAGGGCTCGAACACCACCTTGCGGTAGGCATCCACGTCCATCTTCACGCCGGTCCAGTCGCTGTGGATGTCGCCGTTCTGCTTGATGAGGATGTCGTACAGAATGTCATAGGTCACGCCGTCCTCGCCGGTCTCCACGATGGTGGAGTAGGGCAGGGTCTTGTGGTACGTCATGTGCAGGCCCTTGTATACAAAGTGGAAGCCGTTGCGCATGCGGCAGCCGTCCAGACCCTTGTAGGTGAACAGGCGCTTCAGGTCCTGCAGGATCTTGTCATTGTCCTCCTCATACAGGTTCTCCGGCGTGGTCTCGGTGTAGTCGTAGCGGAACTGGATGGGGATGTTGTAGGGCAGGAAGCGCTCCACATAGGCAGGGAGCTTGTCCGCCGGATAGTGCTTGTAGAGCACGCAGTTGATGCGGGTGGGGCAGGCAATTTTGCCCAGGATCTCATCGGGACTCTCTTCCACGTAGTGTACCAGGTGGCGGGAGATGTTCATGCAGGTGATCTTGTGCTTGTTCCGCTCCGTAAAGGCCAGCATCTCGTCAAAGGTGGTGGTCTCCTGGGCGGGGAAGGTGGTGTTGATATACACCTTGTGGGTGGTAGGAATGGCGTCCAGCATCTGCTGCAGCGCATTCAGGTCCGCCAGCGGCTCGCCGCCGGTGAATACAAAGTCGCAGCGGGGTGTGATAGCGTCCATGGTGCGGATGCTGGCGATGATCTTCTCCAGACTGAAGCCGGTGCAGTCCGCGTATTCCTGTTTGTTGATGCAGAAGGGGCAGTGATTCTGACAGTCGTAGGGGACGAACACCGTTACCGTGGCGCCGCCCTCCCGCGTTTTATAAGGATGGGTCATGTCTCTGATAACCTCTCATGTGTGAATGTACGCAAAATATTGTATACCCAATAGGGGGGAAAAGCAAGGAAAAGATATGGAAATCCTCGTTTTTCTATTAACGATGCCTTAAAATGCGCTGTCGCGCAGCTCCTGACGGATGGCGGCGAAGGCCGCGTCCTCCCTCTGTTCCTTCAGCAGCAGGAGCCAGCGGTCCAGCAGCGCCGCGGTGTCCGCGTGCATGAAGCGGCTGGCGTCCGTGCGGGAAAGGTCCTTGGAACGCTGATAGTAGTCGTAGGGCGAGGCGTCGGTATACCGGTCGCCCTGATAGACGCGGCAGGCGGCGATGCGGTCGCAGAACATCTCGGCCACGTACTTCTTCGGCATCTTGCAGCCGCCGATGTAGATGGTGCCGTCCTCGCGGCGGCAGTAATCGATCCAGTATTCGAAGTGGTGGCGGTTGCGGCCCTTGTGGTGCAGCCAGGCCAGACTGACGCCGTTTTCCAGACGCTCCTGATCGTTGGGGCTGCGCCAGCCCTGATAGTATTTGCAGCCGCGCCAGAATTCCGTGGGGCTGTATTTGGAGAGGTCGTGGGTCAGGCCCTGCCACACCAGACCCAGCTTCAGGCAATAGCGGCGGACCAGCCGGCGGTGGCGATTCACGGTATGGAGATGGGCGCGGAACTGCATGGGACAGCCTCCTTTAGGGTAGTAGCACCAGTATAGCACATTCCGGCAAAAAAGCCCAGCAAAAAAATGGGCGGCATAAGTTTTTCCCTGCGCGGCAGACTAAACGCGAGGTGAGGAACATGGCGGAGCACGGTTTTTATCGCAGCAGCGGCGCGGCGTGGCAGCGGGCGCTGCCGCCGGAGCTGTGCAGGCCCGACGACGGGGAGGTGCTGCGCCGCGGGTGGGATCTGCTGGCGCTGGATCGGGAGGGCGCGCGCCGCCTGACGGCCCGGGGCGGCCTGCGGTGCCGGACGCTGCTGCTGCCCCAGGGGGTGTGGACGGAGCCGCTGGCGGTGCGTCAGGCAGTGAGCTACGGGCCGTCGCCCCAGAGTACGCTGACGCTGTCCAGCCTGACGCGGCGGGGCGTGCTGTGTGTGCAGCGGCAGGTGACGGCGCTGGACGGCTCCGTCATCGAGCCCCAGGATATCCCGCTGCCGGAGGCGTGGGGGTGCTGGGAGACAGAGCCGCTGCTGCTGTTGGCGGGGGCGTGCCTGCTGCTGGGGCGGCTGTGAAAAGGGAAAAAGGAAAGGCCCGCCGTGGGCGGGTCTTTCCTTTTGGAGAAAAAGCTCCAGGAAGGAGAACAGAGCGCACTCTGAGACTTCAGGCGGCGTGCGCGGCGGTGTGAGCGGTGTGCTCCTCGTGGTCCATCTCCAGCAGACCGGCTCTGGAGGCGCTCCAGGTAGCCAGAATACCGAAGATCAGAGGCAGGTATATACCGGCCTGACGGATGGGCTCATCGGCGGCGGTCATCAGGAAAGCGGTGGCCACGACCATGACCAGAGAGACGATGGTGATGAAAACGTAAGTACCAATGTTCTTCATGATAAGTTCCTCCTTAGAACGTGAATTTATTATCGAAAAATGGGATCTTTCGTTGCTGTGCCTGTATAGTAGGATAATTAACGAGAAAAGTAAAGCTATGGAATGTGATATGGGATGTTAGTAATACTGATAAGAGGCGGGGCGTCCGGCCGAAGGACCGGACGCCCCGTCTGCGGGAAAGGATGCAGGTTTTTCTCGTAGGAGTCGATGTCGACTGACGGTAAATACGCCGAATGAAAATGATACCCTGTTTTGTATATTGCGTGATGCTTGACACGATAATTTATTATAGTATAATACAGTTAAAAATTAGTTTATTATGCTATAAAATATCATAGAAATGGGTGACGCTATCGTGGCAGACAAGCGAATACAGTTGTTTGGCTCAAAGGAGTATCACTTTCTGAGCTGGCTAAAGAGTCAGGAACGAGAGACCTCTCGCGGCGCAGCTGTCAATTTCTCGCAGGAGGAGATCGCCGCCGAGTATGGCAGCAGTCCGGCAACAATAAACAAGTGGCTGCGGGAATTGCAGTCGGTGGGGTGTGTGGAGCAGCAGAAAAAAGGCAGTTACCATATCACCGAAACCGGAAATGCAGTAATTCAAAAAATGGAAAAAATTGAACAGATTGTCGCGGGAGGCGCCGTATGCAAGTCACTCGATTAACAGGGTCATATTATACTTCTCAACGTATTGCTGATTATATGGCTGCGTGGGCTTTGAGAGATCGATCCGACACATTATTGGAGCCTGCCTTTGGCGACGGCGTTTTTTTAGACGCTGCTTTCAATAGGTTTTCCGCGCTTGGCAACGATACGCCCACGGTCATCGGCGTTGAGCTGCAGCCTGCTGTTTTCTCGAAATATGCAGACTCCGCACCGACGTCATTTGCCGGCTGCTGCAAAGACTTCATGGAATGCTCTGAAAAAATTGCAGTTTCAGCGGTAGTCGGGAATCCTCCCTATGTCAGACTGAGAAATCTAAAGGAGGAAGACCGTGCAAGGGCCATTGACCGAATGGCTGATTACAAGATCAAGATGTTGTCGAGCGGCAGCCTTTGGATGCCGTTTACCATCCATGCGTCAAATATGCTGGCTCCAAACGGGCGCATGGCCTTTGTGCTGCCCTTTGAAATAACCTATGTGAAGTATTCATATCCCCTGTGGACGTATCTTGGCAACAATTTTGGCGCTGTTAAGATCATTCGCATACACGAGGACTTTTTTCCTGATGTTGATGTGGAGACCGTTCTGCTGCTTGCAGACCAATACGGGGCAAGTACACATTGCGTGGATTTTGAGATTTACGACAGGGTCGATGATTTGCTTGCAAACAACATATCACGCAGAAACAAAATTAAGATTTCCGACATTATACACAGGAAAAAGCCGTTTGCCTTTTCGATGCTCAGCGAAAAGCAGAGAAATATGATAGAAATGCTTCGGAAGAAAAAAACGATCATACCGTTGATCGACCTGTGCAAATTCAATATCGGATATATTTGCGCCGATAAAAACTATTTCCACCCCAATCAGGAGACCTGCAGGCGCTATAAGCTTCCTTCTGCAAGTCTCCTCCCGTGCATCAGCAGCGGAAAGGAAATAAGCGGAGGAACGGGTATAGGTGCAATTGCAGGCCCCAATCAGCAGCTCAATAATCTTTTCATGCCCGGGAATGTAACGGCCGCAGACAAACGGTATATCAGGCATGGGGTGGAGACCGGTGTTCATTTGCGCTATAAGTGCCGGCAGAGAAAGCCGTGGTATATTACGCCAAGCATTGAGATCCCTGATTTGATCTTGACGGTTTTCGGAGATGCTCCCAAATTAGTAGTCAATGACGGGAAATACGTGGTATCGAACAGCTTGCTTGCAGGGCATATAAAGTCAGACATTACTGCGGAACAACTGGTGTGTATGTGGTACAACAGCCTTACGCTTCTGTCGATCGAGCTCAACGTCCACTCTTTAGGCGGCGGGGTATTAGTCCTGATCCCGGGCGAGACAGATAGGATAGAGGTAGTAAACGCAATATCGCAGGAGGAAGCCGGAAGCGTGTTCAAGGAATTGGACGATTGTATAAAAGAAAGGGGCCTGCAGGCTGCATATCAGTTAGGAGATGAGCTTGTTCTCTCAAAGATATATCAGCTTTCAACGGAAGAAATTCAGCAGATACGAAACGCTGTATCAACGCTCAGGTATTGGAGACTGCCAAAAGACCGGAGAAACGCAAAGAAGAGGTGAGCCAATCGCGGCGGCCGGTAATTTTCCCGAATACTTCTTCCGCCCGACCGTTTGTCTGAGCTGGGATACACGGTAACGGTGCTTGAGGGAGATATTCACCGAAAAGGCGAGCTGTCCTGGGCAGTGATGCCGGTAAGCGAAAAGGGGCGTCCGGCCAAAGGCCGGACGCCCCTTCTGTGGGAGAGGTTACAGGTTCTTCTCGTAGGACTCGATCATCTTCTTGACCATCTGGCCGCCGACAGAGCCGGCCTCGCGGCTGGTCAGGTCGCCGTTATAGCCGTTCTTCAGGTTGACGCCCACCTCCCTTGATGTTCCTTCTCCATCTTATGAGCCAAAACTCTCTGCGAAACGCCCAAAACGTCACGCCGGATTCTGTTCAATCTCCACAGATTCATCCGTGTTTAAGATGGAGACAACCCCATTTTTGTTGTATGAGACACCAAGGGGTAAATTACGTTTTGTCTCGCCTTTCATCTCGCCAATAAAGCGGTAGAAGATGCGGATGCTTTGGCGATAAGGTTGATTGCGGTGCGTGGCTTTCTCCATTCCCTCGGGCAGTTCCTTCGGGCCAACCTCGATTTTCTCCACAAAGGTCTGCAAGACCTCTCGGTCCAGCTTCTCAATATGGGTATACTGTCGGGCCAGTGCAAAGAAGTGCGCATAGTTGTCCTTGGTTTCCTGCGCGGAGTTGGACAATTCCAACTCGCTCAACAGGGAGCGCAGCCCGGCGGACTCCTTCTCCAAGTCTTCCACCATGCGCTGTAGCCGCTCGTCATCCAAACGGCCTTCGGCGTTGTCCGTATAGAGCTTGGTCACCACCTTGTCGATGGTCAGCAGCCGCGCCTCGGCCTGCTCCTTTTGCAGCTTTCTGGCCTTGATGCTGTCCTCGCTGCCAAACTGCTTCAGAGCCTCCTGCACCATGGCGTCCACCTGTTCATCGGTTAGGGAAAGGATCGTATTTAGATCTTGCCGTACGATCTCCAGCAGGTCGGCGTACCGCACCCGGACACCGGAGCAGGGATCGGCGATGTCCTGACGTTGATGGGTGCAGGAGAGATACCAGTACTTCTCCCGCTCTCCCTTATAAACTGTCCCGCAGGAACACAGGGAATAGCCGCATTTGGAGCAGACGGCGATGCCGGAGAAGATGCTCTTGCGCACATGGTCGTAGGCCCGGTAATCCCGAGAACCCCGTCCAAGGTTAGCCTGTGCCCGCTCATAGAGATTGTTGGACACCAGCGGCGGATGGGTGTTCTCCGTCACGGCCCAATCCCCCCGGGGAACCGGGACTTTTTTCTTGGACTTGACGCTGACCTTCTTGCTCTTGCCCAGAAGAGTATGACCCAGATAGACCGGGTTTTTCAAAATGCGCTTGACCGTCGTATAGTTCCACAGATCCGATGCCCGGGTCGCTCCTTCCTCACTGAATTCGTCTCGGTACAGCACTCGATACTTCAGCGGCGGGATAACGCCATCCTCGTTGAGGTCCAGAGCGATTTTTCGGGAAGAATCTCCCTTGGCCGCCTGCTCAAAGATCCGTAGCACCACAGGAGCTGTCATCTCATCGGGAGCCAAGCGATGTTTGTCCTGAGTGTCCTTGCGGTAGCCATAGGGAGGGCAGGCACAATACTGGCCGTTCTCCCGCTTGCTGCGCAGCACATCCTTGACCTTGCGGGAGCCGTCCCGCAGGTAAACCTCGTTCATGGCGAAGAGGAAGGGTGCCATGATGTTCTCCCGCTCGGTGTCGAAGTTGTCCGAGATGGCAATATAGTGGATGCCATGCTCCGGGAAGAACTGCTCGGCGTAGTAGCTGGCCTCCCGCATATCGCGGCCCAGTCGGGACAGGTCTTTGGTGATGACCGTGTTGGCCTTGCCCTGCCGGAGCTGCTTCATCATCTCCTGAAAGGCCGGGCGGTCGAAGTTGCCGCCTGAGTAGCCGTCATCCACAAATTCCCGCACCAGAGTGATGCCGTTCTGTTTGCAGTAGTTCTGTACGATCATGCGCTGGTTCGTAATACTGGACGATTCCCCGCCCTGAGCCTCTTCATTGGAGAGACGCAGGTAGGCAAATCCCAGCGTTAATTTGTCGTTTCTCATATTCGCCTCCTCACGACAAATTAACCCACTATCGGCATTATACCGCAGGGTTGGTGTCAACGTCAAAAGAAAGTTTTTCCGAAGCCACTTGGGACAGCCGCTCCAAGACCAAATCCGCCGCGGAACGTTCGCCGGTGTAGACCCGGCGGATCTCATAAGTGACCTGCCCAAGGGTGATTTCCTGATAATCCAAATGATCCCCCATTCCGCCCCATTGCGGCGCAATTTGTGAGGCATCCCCCTGCGGATGGGGGATCTTCGCCGTCACTTGCGGTTGCCGCGTCAGCGGCGAGCAAGTGGGCGATTTTAAGATAGTGTGATTTATCACACTATGGCCTCCGGGATTAGTTTGACCCGGGGCTTTGGGATTCATACCGTTATTTCCCATGGCGGCCCTCCTTGGGCAGAGAAGCCAGATAGATATCGGTCACATCGGCACGCTCATGGCCCAACAACTGGGACACCGCAAAGTGGGCATCCAGACTGCCCATACCGCCGTCGATCAGCTTCCGGTACTTCTCGGCGGCGTAGGTGTGCCGAAGTCCATGGAAGGTCAGGGGACGGTTGGCATCCTCCTGAAAATCACCGCGATTGGAATAGATGAAAAGCTGAAGCTGATGGATGGCCCGGTCAGTAGGCATACCGTCCGGAACCAGTAGCTTTTGGCCGCGCTCCGTTCGTTCCAACTGCTTTTTCAGATGTGTGGTGATGCGCTCATCCTCGATGGGAATGGTGCGCACCTTGCCGCCCTTGCCCTTGATGGTGATGGCGTTTTCACGCAGAGCCTGCTCGGCAGTAGCGGTATCAATGCGGAAACATTCGTGGATGCGCAGACCAGCGAAACGCCCCAGATAGAGGGCCAGAATGTAATCCCACCGATCATCGCCCAACGCTCTGCCCAGCATCTTGTTGAACTCCACATTGCTCCAGGTGCGGTCTACGCTGCCAAAGCACCGCCGCTCCAGTTCTACGCCCAATTCATCGTTGGTGGGCAGTTCGTACTTGGGATCGCTCATCTTATCATGGAAGAAACGGATGGCCGCCAGATCTGTTTTGATGGTGCTGGCAGCGAGGCCGTTATCCTGTAAGTACAGCACATAGCTGACTAGATGCTTGCCGCTGATGTTGGTCAGCTTCTGAAGGTGAAACTCGTCCGCCAGAAATGCGCAGAACCGCTTGCAGGCCTCGTAGTACCGTGTCTTGGTTTGGAAACTGCCTTGTCGGTTGTGCCGGGCCAGCTTGTCCAACTGGGAAACCAGAGTGCGATATGTACCCAGCTTGATGATTTTCTTTGCCATATGTAAAACTCCTTATCGATCATAGTGTTTGTTCAGATAGGCGCACTTCGCCCGTTGGCATCGGCTGCAGTTTCTGGCTGCTTTCCGGGAACAGGAGACCCTTGCAGAGCCAAGAAGCCTTGTAACTCCGGGCTTTTCAGACCTTGTCTTGATTCCTGTCTCTTTTTACTTTTGCCACGGTCAGTACGAATGCGGCATAGAGGTAAAGACCTCTGCTCTGACGAGCCGCCGCTGACACCACCGCTGAACTCGGGTGCAGTTGGAGACAAGGTGTCGCCAACTGCGTGTGTCAAATGATCCGTCCGGCCGCGGATCGGGGAGTGCTGTTCCTGCGGGGCCGGGCTCGCACCATTGCGAGATCCGCAGGCTGGGAGTTTGCCGGACTCCCTTGACGGTTTTCCTGCCGTACCGTCCTGACGGCTTGCTCTATGATCGATAAGGTTTCAAATTTTCAAGTATTCCTGCCGGGCCGTGGTTGGCATCCCACAGCGATCTATATGCAAAAAGACAGGTCAAGCTCCGCACCCGATCAGGGTGATGGTAGACTTGATCTGTCTTTTGATTTCTTGGTTATTTAATTTCTACTCAGTCTAATTACTGGTTCTTTTCGTTCAAGGTCGTTTTGAGGAGACGAATGGGCGCACTTCGCCCTTACCCGTCGCTGTTCCTCCCTAACTTACTCCGCCCTAAAAGATGGGTTCAGTTTACCAAATTTACGTAGGATAGTCCACTTGCACTTTTTGCATAGTCGCTCCACGAATCTGATCCACATGACCCTAAATACGGATTTAGTTTACCAGAAATGTGCGGCACTGTATAGGTGCAGTTCTTGCAACCATCCCTCGTCAGTTTTGATTTACCTGACCCAAAATACAATGTAAGTTTAGCAAAACGTAGATTACTTGTATAGTTGGAGTTTTTCCATAGTATCTGCCGTCAGCCAAAAGAAGATTTAGTAATGGGAATATCCTCAATGGCTACAGAATATGTGGTCAATCAGCCTTCCACTGTGTTCTTGCTGCTATTTCGGATACGATTTCTCCGTTGTACGTAAAGTAGTTGGGGCCAGCGGCAGCTTGAATGCCTTTAATATTCTGCACGATTGCCGAAAGAGATGTCAGTTCGTTGTTGTATTGCACCTTGCGCTCGGTTGCCACAGTCACCCGGACGGTTGGATCATCCACATATACGAGTTCAGCACCTACTGGGATGTTACACTTTGCAAAATTTACAGGCGGCTTTTGGGTTTTCTTGCTGTCTGTGGAAGTGGCATTGGATTGCTTCTTTTGCAGCTTGTCCTGAGAACCGCTAATAGTTGCGATTGCTTCCAATAATTCATATGCATCCTCGGCAGACATCACAAAGAACTCCCGGTTTTTGGACACACGGAGATCGGGATTCAGATTATCGATCAGCTTGTGGAGTTTCTTGTCTTCCAGTTTGCCGGAAGTCTCATAGGTGGCAAAAATCTCATAATCGTAGGGAAGCGCCGTGGTGCTCAATTGCTTTCTCCGCTCCTCTACATTAGTGGCATAACCTATCTTCACCATATCCTTCAGACAGGGATTTGTCATAATATAGATATAGCCTTTAGCCATTGTGCCACTCTCCTCGTTTTTTCTTCCATTATATCAGTTTTTATTGATTTTTCAACACCACAGAAAAGAAACAGAAAATCCAAACGATTGAAAATTAAAAAAATGACTGAATAGAAAATAAAAATCTGACTGAACGGAGTTGTAAAATTTAACTGAATAGATTATAATAGACTCAGCTTATAGTCGAGGTGAGCGTTTATGGATAAGCAGAACTACAAACCCCGCGTTATTGATACAAAGGTTAAGGAATATCTGTCGGCGTTTGGCGCCGTTTGTATTGAAGGACCCAAATGGTGCGGAAAGACTTGGACTTCCTCTTATCACAGTAAAAGCGAGATCTACATCGGTGATCCTGCCAACAACTTCCAGAATCGCCAGCTGGCCGAATTGTCCCCTGCTCTGGTTCTGGACGGTGAAACGCCTCGCCTGATTGACGAGTGGCAGGAAGTTCCTCCTATTTGGGATGCCGTGCGGTACAAAGTGGATCAGGTTGCGGAAAAAGGACAATTCATTCTGACCGGATCTGCCACGCCGAACCATAAGGGGATTTTGCATAGCGGGGCAGGCCGTATTGCCAAGCTGCGGATGCGTCCTATGTCCCTGTATGAGTCCGGGGATTCCTGCGGGAAGGTCTCACTGGAAAAGCTGTGTCACGGTGAGTTGGCCCCTGCTTTGACCGGCGAGGTGGACCTGAAAAAGCTGATTGAGCTGATTATCCGTGGCGGATGGCCCGGCAGTTTGGGATTACCCATCGAGCAGGCTGCTCTGCTTCCGCTGGAATACCTCAACGCCGTTATTGATGATGATGTGTACCGCATCGACGGTGTGAAGCGCGATACCTCCAAGATGCGCCTGCTGCTGCGCTCTCTGGCCCGCAATGAAAGCACCACCGTCACCAATAAGACTTTAACGAAAGACATCAAGGCGGTTGATGACGAGGATATCGACTCCAACACGGTGTCTGCTTATCTGGATATTTTCAAGCGGTTGTTCATTACGGACAATCAGCCGCCATTCTCCGCCGGCATCCGTTCCTCTGTCCGTATCAAGCAGGCTGAAAAGCGGCACTTCTCCGATCCTTCTTTGGCCTGTGCTTTGCTGAAAGCTACCCCTGCTGGACTGATGGGCGATTTGGAGACGCTTGGTTTCTTGTTTGAAGCCCTGTGTGAGCGTGATCTTCGAATCTATGCTGAATCTTTCGGAGCAAACCTGTATCACTATCAGGATTATAAAAATCAGGAAATCGATGCTGTCATCGAACTGCCTGACGGCCAGTGGTGCGCTTTTGAAATCAAACTGGGGGCAAACCAAATCGACGCTGCCGCAGCCAACTTGCTTGAGATCAAAAAGCAGATTTCGGAAGACCCCAAAGGAAAGCCCCCTGCGGTTCTCTGCGTGCTGTGCGGTATGGCAAATGCAGCCTATCAACGGCCAGATGGGGTGTTCGTGATTCCTGTTACGGCGTTAAAAAACTAATTGTCCGTTTTTCGGGACATAAAAGATGCCAAAATGGCGTTAGGTGTTACAATGCTTAATACTTTAAACGCGAAGGAGGATAACTATGTTTGCATTAGATATTCGTGGACATTTAAATAGCCTTAGACTAGCTGAATCAAAAGCTCTTTGGCCACTTTTTGAGGCAGTAGTAAACTCTATTCAGTCAATCGAAGACTCGCCGAATCGGGATAATGGAAAAATCACAATTTTTGCTCAACGGGAAGACCAAGATCCTAACCTAACGATTCAAAAAGATGTCTTGGAACGCTTTGAATCGTTTGTAATTGAAGATAATGGAAATGGTATGAACACAGCTAACTACCGTTCCTTCAATACTGCGTATTCTACTCTGAAAATTCAGAAGGGATGTAAAGGCATTGGCCGATTTTTGTGGCTCAAAGCATTCGAGACAGTTGAAATCGAAAGTGTTTTTCAAGAAGATGGTCAATACTATCGCAGAAAATTCAGCTTTAACCCAGATGGTGTTTCGCCCGAAAACAATTTAGTTGAAATTGACGAAGACAATATCAAAACAATTGTGAGACTGAATAATTTTGCGACCCAGTACCGTCACGCAGCTCCCGTCGAACTTCCAGTTATTGCAAAACGGATCATCGAGCATTGTTTACCGTTCTTTATTTCGGGACACTGTCCGCAAATTATAATTCGCGATGGTGTAACAGATACAATAGACTTAAACCAATATTTTGAGTCAAATATTAGAGATTCGCTTCACCAGGACCGCTTTCAGCTGCAAGGTTCCGATTATGTAATTTATCATCTTCGCCTTCCTGAAGGAACATCTCAGCATGAGCTGCATCTGTGCGCCAATATGCAGGAAGTAACCTCTGTTGATTTGAAACGCTTTATCCCTGACTTACAGAAAAGGATTGTTCCTATCGACAATCCAACTGGCTTTTTCTATGTAGGATATGTGACCAGTAGTTACCTTGACTCTATTGTAAACACGACCCGAACGGGTTTCGATTTTGATGAAACCGGGAATCAAGTCTCCTTGTTCGGCACGGGGAAAGACAGTGTTGTTTCGGCCTCTATAGATTACATAATAGGGTACCTTGCAGACTATCTTGAGGATGTCAAAAAGAAAAAGCGTAAACAGATTGACGATTTTGTGTCGCAAGATCGACCCGCTTATCGTTACCTGTTGCACAACCGCCCTAATGTATATGATTTGATTCCTGCGGGCTTAAAAAAAGACGCACTGGAACTGGAATTGCACAAGCATTTCCAAAGCTGGGAGCATGAAATCCAAAAACAAGGAAAGGATTTAGAAAAGGCAGCAAAGGATGCTGCAAATCAGTCAGATACAACATATCAAGCATTGTTTGAGAAATATTGGTCGGGTGTAACTGAACTTAGTAAAACCTGCCTTGCCGAATATGTCGCCAGACGGAAAGCGCTGCTTGCAATGCTAGAAGAGACCCTCACGATCCAAGAAGATGGCAGCTTCAAAAAGGAAGATGTAATTCATTCTATTATCTGTCCTATGAGGCACACATCAGATGACATTGCTTTTGAGGAGATGAATCTTTGGATCGTAGATGAGCGTTTGGCATATCACAGGTATTTGGCATCAGATAAGACTCTCAAATCTATGCCGGTAATAGATAGTGACAGCCGAAAAGAACCCGATATTGTTGTGTTTGACCAGGCATTTGCATATTCTGATAGCGACGAACCGCTTTCGACTGTAACAATTGTTGAATTTAAGAAACCTGACAATGACAGCAAGAATCCGATCAATCAAGTCGGGGAGTATGTAGATCTGATTCGCAGTGGGAAAAAGAAGAAGGCAAACGGACAGGCATTCAGTATTACAGAGGGAACACTATTCAGGTGTTATGTTATTTGTGACCTAACAGATAAAATGCGCACCCATTGTTTGAACAGTAGCCTGCTTCCTACGGCGGATAACCTCGGATATACGGGATTTAATCAGTTCAGACACGAGTACATTGAAGTCATTTCTTACACAAAACTGTTGGCCGATGCCAAAAAGCGAAATCAGATTTTGTTTGATAAACTTTTTTCCCCTAATCCAGGTGAAGTAATTCATGCTTCTGCAGAAAATACCGCCCACATTTAGCGGAATTACAAGAGATCGTTAAGCAAATATATAGCGAGTAAACGGCAAGAGCCAAGGGAGTAGACCCTTGGCTCCTGCCGTTTAGGGAAATAATTAAGATGTTGTGCTGCCGGAAACAATTTTGACTTTCAAGAAAGACCCCAAGGCCAGTTTGGCGTTTTTCTTTTTCTCGCCGGTTAACCGAACAACCATGCTATTCGTATCTTCGTCATTCATCACAGATACGATGTCAAGAAAGTGCTTTGCTCTTGATGATCCGACATAGAACACTCTCCGTTTTTCATCATCAAGAAAGCAACTGTCATCTACATCCACAACGATAACGACATCTGATTCCAACCCTTTGAATTTACGAGAAGATGTAAACAGGATCCCGTTATCATTTCGGTTGGATACAAGCGGGTATCCTCCAACAGAGGAAATGCCAGACAAAATCGACGTATCTTCTGTCTTCACGGTAAGAACTACAATTTGCTTTTTCTGGATTCCTTGCTGTGTGTAGTTGCGAATTATAGAACCAATGGTCTGATGTGCATCCTCTGTATTCCGAGAGAGGTACATGGTCGGTTTCTGCCCCGGAATATCTAATCGCATTTTGATTTTCTCAATTCCAATGGGCTTGTACGATGTTACTGCGATGCTACGAGTATTTCTACAGTTGCGGGAAAGGATCAACCTACACTCAACACGGTTAACCCATTCCAAAGTTTGCCGTTGCTGGACAAGCTGGTTCTTGTCATAGAAAACATAGAAACAACCGTCTGTGATTTCTGCTATGGCGTAGAGGAGCTCCAAATGGCATTCTGCAAAGTCTTGCCCCTCATCAATGATGATATGCTTATATGGCCAAGAATGCTGATCGTATTCATTGAGATAGCGAGAAATCCCTTCGTCTCCGCCAGCATCAGAGATTTGCATATGCCTGCAGGTAAGCAGAGGCAAATTTGCAAATGTAATATTTGGAATAGCGGTTCCATAAGAACTTTGGAGATATTGCAGCAAATGGTGGTTAAAGCACAAAAACAGGACCTGATCTGTTTCTGCGAGTCTCCGTGCCTTCTCAATTGCCAGCATGGTTTTTCCCGTTCCTGCGCCACCCTGAACGGCTGCCACACGCTGCTCCTCCAGATAATCGAGCAAATAGCTTTGCTCCATAGTCATTCGATTAAAATAATAATCTTGTTCAGCAGCTTTCCCGGAGAAGTTGGGGATGGCATCAAAACTGGGAGCCAGAATGCGAACAACCTCATCAGATTCTGTTTTTGAGGTATAGAATGATGTGCGCATCTGATAGAAGTCGAAAACTCGCGTTATTGCCGCAGCGGGATTATCCAGATCCTGCTGTATAAGTACATTTCCCACAGCATACTCGCACGGCATAGAGCCGATTTTGCTGCGCTCGTTCACACTTGGGAACCAAACAGCACATTCCACCCAATAATCCTTAACGGTATCTAATTTGGAGTATGCCAAAAGATCTGCAAATGTAAACTTGCTGCGTTCGGCCTGCACCATAGGTGGGCGTTTCATTTGCTTGCACTCACCCGTCAAGGTATTTGTTTGATACCAGCGACCGTCTTTGCAGGAAATACCACCGGATTTTACCTCGATAACAAGTAGTCCGCGGTCGGGGTGGAAAACAGCGAAATCGGACTCCCCCCAGACGATGTTTCCACTTGGCCTAGCCTTATTCCAATGAACTGAATGAAACACAACATATTCATCCGGTAGCGTAGACAACGCATTATAGATACGTTCCTCGCCGATGCTACCATGGAATTCTTCGTGTGTAACGTTGCTGGGAATCATCCTCGCCATATCTATTACTCCTCAAATCTGTGTTTCATCTCGTCCAAATCCACAGCATCGCACTGATAGACAAGCCATCCGTTGCCTCGGAAGATTTCGCTCAGTTCATCGGGAACATTGCTGTCAACCAGAGCGACCTTTTGGTTTTGCCAAGCAAGGAGAACATCCACATATTGAATACCAGCATACAGCTTTGCGCTATAATAGTCGGCCAAAGGTATTTCAGCGAGATCCAGTTTTTCGGTCTCGAAATCGTCGAACAAAATCGCAGATTCGCTCCAAGATGTGTAATCTTCTTTGAAATCATCTCCAATCTGAAGGATAACAGTCCTATCGTCGCAATCAATCGATGTGTCCACAACGGTTTTTTCATCGAACGAATCGGGCATGATTCCAAGGAAATAGTTTTCCAAATGATCCCAGATTTCTTCGCTTGTAAAATTGCTCTGGAATAGATAAGTTAGCATATCAACGGAGTCTTTGTGCCGTTTGTTTACCAACTCCAACAGTCGATTTCTATAGCTAGCAGGACGATCTCTGACCATAGTCATGTCTTTTACCGAGTTGACATAGATATAAAGCTGGCTGTTTGACCCGCCTAGCGACTTAAATCGAAGAACGCCCATGGCCTCCAGAACGCCCAAGCAGGTTATATATTCCTTGCACTGGGTATGATGGCTGTCGTTTACAAGGTATAATTTGCGCTGTGTCTCCGAATCGGTAGGCACAGACTCTGCCAGGATCTCTCGATAACAGCGTTTGATCCAATTAAAGAAATCCTGAATAGAGGACTTGATGGAATAAGATGTGTCTCCTGCGTTGGTTGCTCGAGTGAGATAGGGCCTGCCATTGATGCGCTTGGAGTACTCGCTTGCATATGTGTTGGCTGCTGCAAAAAAGACGTTAATCGTGCTTTGAGCCTTATAGCGATTGATACCCAAAGAACTGCACGCAGAGGCAAGCCGTTCCGAAATAACGGATTCTTTCAGATAGTTCCCGGAGGAAATCGACTCCTGGAATATACCGTGTAGCGCATTTATGACGGAATCAAACATGAGCTCACTATTATCTGCAAGTGTGATGTCAATAGACATTGCTGGTATCAGAGAGAATTGCTTGTTAAACGGTAATTCTGGACTTTGAGTGTACAGCAGGTACTTGAATTTAGGAAAGGACATTTCCTTACTGTACTCTCGATCCCAAATCCAATTTAAGTTAACTTTGAATATATTCTTTTCATGGAAAACTAGTTGTGCAACATCAGAATACTTCTGATTTAATTTAGCTTGCTGCGTAATCGGGATTGAGAAATAACCATGTGCAAAAATTGGAATCGGCCTCATGTAGAATGGTGCAAATCCCTTTCGCTCATAGTCTTTTTGGATCAACAGCATGGCCGTCTTTACTTTTGCAATCAAATCGCTATCGTCAGCTGATGTCGCCCCAAAAATGTAAGCAAAGCTTTCTGCATCAACAAGCATCTCATTGCGTTTTTTGGTGAGAGGCTTAGATTTTCCGGAATATCGAGAGGCTGTGTAGAGTTCCAGAATCTTTTTGATTACTTCGATTAACTGATAGTTTTTAATAGTTGAAAGTCCATGAAGTCTGTTGATGTGCTTAAAGTCATCACTTATGTGTTGGTAGACAGCATGTCCATCAATCTCTGCCTTTCGTGCGGCACGGCCAATTTCCTGCATATAGTCGCACACATTTCCGGTGGGTGCAAAATGCATGACGATGCTAATATCCGGGATGTCAATTCCCATGCCGAATGCTTTTGTTGCAGCCATGACAAGTCTACTGCCATCACGGAATTCATTGAGATTGAAGTCCTTTTCGTCAGCGCCTAACTGCCCATGGTAAATGGCAAGGTGTTTTCCAAGGCCTTTGGCGTAGCAATAAGACTTAAAGCTGTTAATCAGGACAACCGTTGGGAAATAGATCAACACTTTCTGCCCACGGATCAGCGCCTTATGTATTTCCGAAATTAAAAAGTCGAATTTGTCACTCTCGTACTCGTTACGAGTCTTTTTTTCTGCCTGAGATACTTCGATGGAAATGTTGCTTCGTCTGATATGTCCCAAATGGGTAATGGGGTTCACCATATGGAGACTATTCAGCGTTTCGTGGTACATATCTTCGTTTCCACCGTAAATTGCCGTTGCAGTAAATGTGGCAATGATAAACGGAACAGGATCGGTCTCGCTTTGAGACTGACGCTTGCGGAGCTTTCGAATATGATCGCCTAAATACCAATAATCCGGACGAAACTGCTTTCCCCACGTTGTGACGATGTGAGATTCATCTACAACAAGCATACCGATTTTGCGTTTTCCAATGAGCTGTTCGACATCGCTACGGCTCAGCAAGGATTCAGGAGATAGGTATAGAATATCGCAGTCCCCGTTTGCGACTGAGGCGAGGATCTCATCTCGGACAATTGGAGAAATGTCAGAATTAATAGTTTTAGCTCCAGTATATCCCCGTTCCTCAAGATTTTGTACTTGGTCGTTCATCAATCCGATCAGAGGAGTAATAACCAGAGTCAACAGGCTATATTTTTCTGCTAAGTAAATAGCCGGGAGCTGGAACATCAGCGATTTTCCGGAGCCAGTTGGTGCAGTTACGAATATATCCCTGTATGTTTTACCAGCAACACAATTTTCCGCTTGTTCGATAAGGTCGCAGATAATATCTTCCTGCGAAATTGTGATGACTTCCTTTTGGTGATCTTCGACAGCGGCTAAGTCATACATCTTTATTGACCGGAAAGAAGGGTATCCCCAGTAACGCTCAAGCGAGTCATATATTTCTTGCGGACACTTTCGAATCTGTTTGTCTGCCTGGGGAACATAGGAAAACAGCCTGTTGGGATATTTCCCGCACAGCCCCCGCAACTTGTCCTGCAGTACAGTTTTTCCCACGGCGGCATTGTCTAAAGAAACTGCAAAGACAGCATCTGATACTTCCAAGCTGTATGCCAGGGAAAAATAGTCGCTTTCCTCGCAAATAGAAAGAATATTTTCGTTATCTACTTTACACTCAAGCAAATCGCACGGCTCATCTTCCGAGATAAATAAGCGTTCAATTTTTTCGTTAAGCAGATAGCTTTCATCCAAATTATAGCGGCAGGCGTACTGATTCCCGATCTTCAAGAAATTGCTGTAGATATCAATGTAGTCGCTTAAATGTTCCAGTGAAATCTCTTCCTGCAATTCTTCATCATAATGAGCACATAACGCAGAGATAATTTCTGGCTGAATGCAAACACGGACAGGGAACAGATTTATATAGTCCTTGTTCTCGAAAATGTAGATTTTGGAGAACATCGAAAGGATAATCTCACGAAGACAAATAAATTCTTCATAGCAAATAACCTTTGTAGGTTGCTGAAGAATTTCCATAAATCTGGAGCCTTTGTCTTCAATGGTCTTTCCCAATGATGTAGCACAACTTTCAAATTCTGTGAAAGCATATCCCTTGATTACAAAAAGGACACCAGGGGCGCTATGATCCCCGATATATTCTTGGATTTTATCCACAATCATTTTTGTACGCTCCTCCCATAGAATGTAGCTTTAAACTTTTCTCGAAACGAGGCATCCATTTGAAGCAAGGCCTTAATTTCCACATTATGTAATTCGGTTTTTGTGATTCCGTAAAGAGCTTCCATTTCTTCCGGGGTTAAACAATGCCCATAATCTATTCCGAACCTTAATGAGAAAATGGTGCTCTCCTTTGCGGTGAGGTGGTCCAAGACATCTTGTATTTTGGTGTCGAATTCTCTATCTGAGAAGTGGTCAAAAGGTTCTTTAGATTGTCGCTCGGGAGCGGGAACTTGCTGGGTTGGCCTAGGCTGATTTTCTGACGAAGTTTTCTTCGTTTCAAGGCTGTAAAAGTCACGAATGTGCTTGGTTCTTGATGGGTGCCGTAGTTTCCTTAGTGCCTTATTTTCAATCTGTCTGATTCGTTCTCGTGTAACATTAAACATCTTTCCGACATCTTCCAAGGTTCGCTCGATTCCATCGTCGAACCCAAAACGCAGGCGAAGAATCTTTTCCTCACGTGGAGTAAGTGTGGATAACACATTTTCTAAACTTTCCCGTAGGAATGTCTGTTCTACCACGTCTTCAACTGAACTATCCGAAGGGATAAACTCCTCGAGTTCCGTCTCTTCATCTTCGCCTACTAAAACATTAAGGCTGGTAGTATTTAAATACAGATCTCCGAGGTTGAGGAGATGACGAATTTCTTTTGCAGATGTGGCATATCCCAAAGTGATTATTTCTTCGATCAATTCAGCTTCAGTAAAATTCGGGTGTGCCGCTCGTACACCCCAAAAGCGGCGTGCTCTTTCCATTACATGGACAGGCAAACGGATCAAATATGCATGGTCAATAATATTTCTCGTAATACTTTGTTTAATCCAGTGGCCTGCGTATGTCAAAAATGAAAAACCACGAGTAACATCAAAACGATCTGCTGCTGCAATAAGTCCTATATTTCCATATTGAACGATATCATCTATCGTAAGACTGTCTTGCTTAAATTGCTTTGAAAGGGCAAGGGCATCTCGATAGACAAATTTCTCGTTTTTAAGAACTAACGCCTCTAACGCAAGAGGATCTCCTTGCTGGTATAGCGCACATAGCTGTTCGTTTTTTAATCCGAGCAACTGTTTAGCGTCTCTACCAAGCGTGGATTTAGGTGCCGCATGCGACTTTTTTGTTTCTACGATGCTCTCTGACTCGATCTCAGTAAATATATCTATAATGCTTTTTTGATCAATGGGCGGACTGGCCTCGTCATCAACATAGTCAATGTCTGCATCAATCAAGATTTCAATAATCTGATACTGCTCTTTACGGGTGAGATCAGAAAACAGACGATTAAAATCACTTTCCCGCAGTTTCTTATCTTTGGTTAGATAGGGCCGGATAGCCTCTAAGATGTATTCTCTATTTAGCACCAATGCCGACCTCCCACACTTGGCAAAAGACTAACTTCTATTTTTTATTTTATAGCAAATACTGTTCCTTTTCAATAAGACATTGCCGGAGTACTTGACGTACACTTGTTGATATTTATTAATAATGAAATTTTACGTAGAATAAATCGGTATTTAGATTATAGAGCCTTTATAGTCTGATATTCCGTACAATACATCCTTGAGTATAGGAGTATTTCACAGTTGATGCGGTTCCTCCGCTTGATCTCATAGCGTAGACTGCAATGACACGACTGGAACGATCGACCATATAACGGTTGCGTTTCATGTAGCAACCGCCAAAATAATGGCCTGAGTGGATATTAACAACATCGCAGCAAGTAATAAGGCTTTGAAAGGTTGCATCAGGAGTATTCATGCGGCTGGGATATGGAATTGCTGCTTCCAGAACAAGAGGACATCCTTTTTTAAATTCAGCAACTAGTGCAGCAAAAATCAAGCTGGCACCAGAAGCAAAACCACAGATGAAATGCGTATATCCATCTGAAATAGCCTGTAATATCTCAGTACGGAGTTTGGTTGATACTACTGGCAACCGGTCGGCAAGAATATCGCGATGCCCTGTAAAACAGCAAGTATTTTCTTTCCCCATGTCTAGTTCAACCCTCAAAATAGCAGAGTTATAATAACTCTATATCAGCTCTGTTTTCGTATTATACCAAAGTGTAAGTCTAAAATAAAGTCATAATGACTTTATCGGAGGCAAATGTACTATGAACCGAGATAATGAAAAGCACTTTGGGCTGAGGGTAGATGGAGACATCCTTGCGAAGTTTCGCTATGTGTGTGGCTATGTAGGGCGGTCTGCCAATAGCCAGATTATTCAACTTATGTTAAAGTTCATAGCTGACTACGAAAAAGAACACGGAAAGATTGATTTAGATGAGATTCAGAAATAAGTCCCTATTAATCTTTTCCTGCGGGCGCCAAAATCGCTCTTGCTCCGCTTCCGGATCAAGAACAATTTTGGCGCTTGTGGAAGTTGCTTTTTGAGGGCAATCTGTTGCCCCTATATAGTACACAGACCAAGTCGTAAAACTGTGATTTTTAAACCGTGAGAAACCTAGTCTTTTCAAGGCTTTGAGCGGCCTCGACACCCAACAGATTCCCCTTTGCGAAACAGAGCCCCAAACCGGCCTGAAATCGACAGTTATCGGTTGGGTGTTTTCGTAACATTTTGAAATGTATCCTAAGCATCCTGAATTGTTTGATGAGAATTTTAAGGAGAAATCCATGTCTGTATTTGAAGATATTGATCAGATTATAGACTATGCTCACTTTTGGAACTGGGCACCAGATTGGAATGTAGTAAAAGAAATTTATCAAAAGGTTCCGGATTCATATTCTGTTCTGATGCCATTTGCCTACGCGTACTTAGAGGAAATGATTCGAACAACCACCTCTGATTATGGGCTCCCCCTATTTGATAGAGACAAAAAACCTGTTAAAGTAAAAGTTGGAATGGCTCTCATCAACCTTGCCAAACAAGAAAACCAAGATAATGCAGAGTATCTAGAATTGCTTGAGAAAGCAAAAAGGCATTTTCAATATACGCAGATTAGCAACGATGAAAATGGTAGGAATAGAGTTATGCATGGTCGTGTTCATCCGCGCTTTTGGAGCCAAGAAGTTTTCGAGGATCTGATCCGTGATATAGCTGAGCTTTCTAAGTACTCGAAGTTTTGAAGGCTATCAAATAGCATCAAAGAAATGAATTATTAGAGAAGCATTTTGCTTCATGTATGCGCCGACATAAAAAAAGGGATACACCATGCGTCAAACGCACGGTGTATCCCTTTTTGTGAGTCAATTTGTCGATTTTAAGTAATTTCAGCAATATTTTTTCTGTAATCTTTAAGATGGTGGAGGTACACGCAGGTCGGAGGCGGCCTCCATCTTAAACTTATCCATAGCGGCCTTGGCCTCGGGAACGTTCAGCTTGCTGCTGTTCTTACTGGACATATTGAAAAATCTCCTTTCCTGTTGTTGAGCGATAAACTCTGATTGGGTATCGCAGTCATAGCTTTTCCCGAGGGACGGTGAATATGCGGCGGCGAGGGCTGGTAATATCTGCTGAAGATGGCGTCAGGCAACAAGGGCAAACACAGCTCCGCCGATCGAAACGCGCCATGCTGCGTCAGAAGTCTCGGCAGCACGATGCCGACATTTCGCGCCGAAAAAACATACATTTCAGGCGGAGCCTGTATCGCTGTCGAAAAACATGCTATACTGCCGAAACGGAGAGTGGGCGGTTCAGACCGCCGGAACAAACGGAGAATACAGGAGGGTCCTATGGGATTATTCAGTAACAATAAAAAGCTCTGCCCCATCTGCGGCAGCCCTACCCCGCGGCTGCTGCCCACCAAGGTGGAGGATATGCCCTTGTGCAAGGAATGCGCCGGTAAGGTGGATCTGCCGGACGGCGTGCTGGAGCGCATGTCGCTGGATCAGTTCAAGAAATACATCGCTTACTATGACGAAAACCAGGCGCTGCGGGATGCGTTCAAGGAGACGGACCGCATGAGCTTCGGCTTTCTGAGCGGCGAGCTGCTGGCGGACACGGAGCACCGTCTGCTGCGGCTGAAGGGCTACGACGGCGCACTGGTATTTCCGGCGTCGGCGCTGGTGTCCTTCCGCTTCCTGGAGGACGGCAAGACCCTGTTCGAGGGCAGGGCCGACGGCCTGCACTGCCATCAGAGCGATGTGCCGGAGCGGGCGCGGGCCATGCAGATGAGGGTGGACCGCTTCCAGATGCAGAAAGAGGAGTACGAGCGCATGGAGCGGATGGAGCGCATGCGTGACCGCGACCGCCGTCCCGGGGAGCCGGACGACCGCCGGTTCGATATACCGGAGCCCCGCTTCGAGGCGGACGCACCGGTGCATAAGTTCAGCGTGGAGGTCATCCTCAGCGACCCGTACTGGAAGTCTTTCCGGAATGAGATCAGCGCGCCGTCCTTCAGCTCCACGAACCCCAGCGTCATCGACTATCTCAATGAGTACGATGAAAAGGTGGAGGAGCTGCACCGCATGGCCACGGCGCTGGCTCATGTGATGAATCCCGGCGCCAGAGAGCTGTGGGACGGCGAGACCGCCGCCGCGCCGGCCGCTCAGGCGGCTCAGCCCGTTCAGGCCGCGGCGCCTGCCGTGGACACGGTGGCGGAGCTGCAGAAGTATAAGATGCTGGTGGACACCGGCGTCATCACCGAGGAGGAGTTTGCTGCCAAGAAGAAGCAGCTGCTGGGGATCTGAATATGAAGAAGAAAATTTTCGCGCTGATGATGGCGCTGGTCATGGCCCTGCCGCTGGCCGCCTGCGGCGATGAGCCCGGTACGCCGGACAACAATACGGCGGCGGACGACGGCAGCTGGGCGGTATACTGGTACCTCTGCGGCAGCGATCTGGAGACCGGGGGCGGCTGCGCCACCACGGACCTCAGCGAGCTGATGGAGGTGGAGCTGCCGGAGAACGTGACGGTGGTCATCCAGACCGGCGGCGCTGCCGAGTGGCAGAACGACGTGGTGGACGCCTCCAAGCTGCAGCGCTTCGTGTACAACAGCGAGGGATTGCAGCTGGTGGACGAGCAGCCCTCGGCCAGTATGGGCGACAGCGAGACGCTGGCGGCGTTTCTGCAGTTTGCCAAGGACAGCTACCCCGCCGACAAGACGGCGGTGGTGTTCTGGAACCACGGCGGCGGCTCGGTGTCCGGCGCGGCTTTTGACGAGCTGTACGACTACGACTCCCTGACGCTGGACGAGATGTACGCCGCGTTTTCCCAGGTGTGGGAGCCGTCGCTGGAGGCGGGGCAGCAGCCGGTGGAGCTGGTGGGCTTTGACACCTGCCTGATGGCCACGGTGGACGTGGCTTACACCTTCTGCGACCTGAGCCGCTATCTGGTGGCGTCGGAGGAGACGGAGCCGGGCAACGGCTGGTACTACACCGGCTGGATGGGCGCGCTGGCGGAACAGCCGTCCATGGACGGCGCCGCTCTGGGCCGCGCCATCTGCGATGCGTACTACACCGGCTGCGAGCTGGCGGGCACGGAGGACAGTGTGACGCTGTCTCTCACCGACCTGTCTCAGATCGGGCCGCTGCTGACGGCCTATGAGAGCTACGGCGCGGAGGCGCTGAGCGCCGCCTGTCAGGACCCGTCCTTCTTCACGCGGTTTGCCCGCGTGGCGGACCGCAGCGAGAACTACGGCGGCAACACCCGCGAGGAGGGCTACGCCAACATGGTGGACCTGGGCCACATGGCCCGCCAGAGCGGCGATATGCTGCCCTCGGCCCAGGCGGTGCTGGATGCGCTGGACAGCTGCGTGCTGTATCAGGTGAAGGGCCCCTACCGCAGCGAGGCCACGGGCCTGTCCTGCTACTACTCCTATAACGGCGATGCGGATGAGGCGGTCAGCTATGCCGGTCTGGGCGCCGGCACGGCGTTCAAGTACTTCTATCTCTATGAGCTTACCGGTGAGTTGGACCAGAGCGGCATGGACTATCTGGCGGAGATGGATATCCACGACCTGCCTGAGGTGGAGACGTTGTCCGCCATGGATTGGGACAACGCGCCTCTGACCCTGAACGATGAGGGCCGCGCCGTGCTGACCCTGGGGCCGGAGGCCGACAGCCTGCTGGCGTCCGTGAATTTCTCCCTGTACTATACGGATCCGGACAGCGACAGCCTGCTGATGCTGGGTACGGACAACGACATCGTCGGCGACTGGGAGAACGGCGTGTTCACCGACAACTTCCGGGGCGTTTGGGGCAGCATCGACGGCGCGGTGGTCTACATGGAGCTCAGCAGTGAGGGTGACGACTACAACCTGTATACTGTGCCGGTGCTGCTGAACGGCGAGGCATACAACCTGCAGGTGGCCTATAACTTCTCCACGGAGACCTGGGAGATCCTGGGCGCACGGCAGGGCCTGGATGAGAACGGCATGGCCGGTAAGGAGCTGCGGCTGCTGCAGGAGGGCGATGAGCTCACCACCGTGTGGTATATGTCCAGCATTTCCGGCGATGATGATTTTGAGGCCTACGAGGCGGAGACCATCACCGTGACGGCGGACACCGCCTTCGGCGAGACGGCGCTGCCGGACGGGCGGTACGTCATGGTGTTCGAAATGCGGGACGCCATGGACAACTGCGCCTACTCCAGCCCGGCCGTCTTCACCGTGGAGGGCGACAGCATCTCCACCAGCGTGTGATGCAAAGAACGATATAGACCGCAGAGGCGGTTTATATAGATATCAAGAGAAACGACAATAATGGAGGAAGAATGAACATGAAACTCAAGAAACTGCTGGCTCTGCTGCTGGCGATGATGATGGCATTTGCTCTGGTGGCCTGCGGCGATACCGCCGACACGGGCGACGACGCTGCTGACGATCAGCAGGTGCAGGACGATGCCGCCGCGGACGATGCTGCCGCGGACGATACCCAGACCAGCCCTGAGGGCCAGAGCCTGCTGACCATCCTGGCCGATCAGTTTATTCCCGCTCCCGAAGTGGCGGGTACCTACTGGACCTTCATCGGCGGCTATGTCGACGGCGTGCAGATGACCGCGGATCAGACCCAGGAGGTCATGAGCCAGCTCCACGACGTGTACCAGTTCATCTTCGTGGACGAGAGTAAGGTGGTGCTGGCTGAGGATGAGGAGCAGACCGAGGGCACCTACTCCCTCAGCGAGGACGGCGGCACCATGAAGATCGAGGTGGGCGGCGTCACCTATGCCGGCACCTTCATCGACAAGGACGGCCACACCGTGATGGTGGCTATGCTGGACGGCACCGGCATGAACGCCCTGTACTTCCAGGAGATCATCGAGGGTTGAACAAACCAATAAAAAAGGACCTGCACCGCGAGGTGCAGGTCCTTTTTTATTGGCCGCAGGTTTACTTGGCGACGCCCTTTGCCGGCAGCACCACGCGCAGCAGGAATGTGCCCCGCTCCGCCAGGAACTGGCACAGGCCGCCGCGCTGCTGGGCGATGGCCTGGATGCTGCGGCAGCCGAAGCCGTGGCCCGCCGCATCGGATACCGGTATGCCATCCCGCATCACCGGCGGCGTGTCGTAGGGATTGCGCACCTCGATGAGCAGTTTGTTCAGGCGGATGCCGCAGTAGAGGTCTACCGTCCGGCGGAACTCCGGCCGCAGCGTGGACGCGGCGCGCAGGGCATTTTCCAGCGCGTTGGACAGCAGGGAGCACAGCTCCGTGTCGCTGATAGGCAGGTGGGCGGGGACCCGCGCGTCCACGTTCAGAGTAACGCCGGATTTTTCCGCCTTCTGGACGAAGGAGGAGCACAGCAGATTCACCGTCTCGTTCTCGCAGAAGCGGCGGGAGGTGATGGCCTCCACGTCGGACTGGACCTTTTGGATGTACTCCTGAGCCTGCTGGGGGCTGCCGGAGGCCAGGAGGCCGCTGATCATGTTCAGGTGGTGGCGCATGTCGTGCTGGTACACCGCTGTCTGCATCTCCGACTGGCGCAGGGAGTCCATCTCCTGCTGGGACTGCTTCAGCTCCACCTCCAGCAGGGAGCGCTGCATCTCGGCGCTGGAGCGCTTCTGACTCTGGACGTGGAAGGCGGGCAGGAACAGGACGTAGAACACCACCAGCACCGTGGGCAGGAACTCGTTGAGGGCCTGAATGCCGGAGTACAGCGCATCGGAGTAGATGGTGGTGGCGTAGTCAAAAATGTAATAGCTGCAGGGAAGGCTCCCGAACAGCAGCAGGGCGGTGGGGGAGCTGGTCATGGCGCCGTAGGCCGCGGCCACGAAGTACCGGCGGAACAGGTAGAACGACCCGCTCAGCAGCACGATATACACCAGATTGCCGGCCACGGCGCTGTGGGTCAGGGCCTCCACGGCCATGCTGCCCCAGCGGGGCGGCTGGCAGCAGAGATAGGCGGTGGCGGTGCTGACGATGGCGATGCCCCAGGGCTTTTTCAGCGCCAGCACCAAAATCAGCACCAGCGGCAGATGGACGATCAGGGGGTAGATCTGCTTGACAGCCAGCTCGCCCAGCGCCAGCCAGCCCAGGAGCTGGACCACCAGAAAGCAGGGGCACAGGTACGCGATCAGACGCTTCTGGCGGGGGGTATCGCAGCCGCCGGAGATGAACACATCAAGTGCCAGCCCGTAGATCAGCACCAGAGCGTAATCGAACACGTCCAGCAGGGACGCAATATTCATGTCGGATACGGTCACAGCTCCTCCCTCTCCGCAAACAGCAGCTTCATATAGTCCTTTTGCAGCTGGGGGTACAGCAGCCGCGACACCGGCAGGTTCATGCCGGAAAACGTATGGACACCGGCGGGGGACAGCTCATCGATCTGGAGCATGTTCACAATGTAGGACCGGTGGATGCGCATGAACTCCGGCCGCACCAGCAGCAGCGGCTCGTAGTCCTTCAGAGAACCCGCCACCTCCCGCACCGTGCCGTCGGCCAGGTGGAAGTAGAGATGCTTTCCGTTGACCTCCACATAGGACAGCCGGGAAAACGGCACCCGCACCAGCGTGGCACCCGCCTTCAGGGTCAGGCCGTCCTGCGGACGCTGCTCCCGCAGCATCAGCTTGTCCAGTACGGGGAACAGCAGGCCGCCGCTGATGGGCTTGAGCAGATACTCCAGCGCCCGCACACCGTAGCTCTCGTAGGCGAAGCCCGGGGAGGACGTGAGAAACACGATGTCGGCGGCATCGTCAAAGGTGCGTATCTCGCGGGCGGCGTCCATGCCGTCGATGCCGGGCATCATCACATCCAGCAGGTACAGGCTGAACCGCTCGCGCTGGGCCACGTCCAGCATGCCGGCGGCGCTGCGGAACGTGTGATACCGCAGGGGGAAATGCCGCTCTGCCTGCCATTGGTCCAGCAGTGCCGTCAGGGCGGACAGCTCCTCCGCCTGATCATCGCAGACCGCTATATACACCGCAAACACCTCCGTTTGAATGATCGCCTACGATTCTACCACAGGGAGGGGTGGTTTGAAAAGTCATGTTCTGACATTTCGTGTCGAAAAAATATACATTTCAAGGGCGCGGCCTCCTGTCGCCGGAAAAAGCTGGTAAACTGACCATGCTGAAAGCTGGAGAAAGGGGGGCGATGGGACATGACACCGTGGATCGCGTGGCTGATCGCCGCCGTCTGCGCGGCTGCTTTCGTGGCGCTCTGGTCTTGGGAGGTGCGGCGCATGCTGACCGGCCGGCAGAGCATCGTGGACAGCGCAGCCAGCCAAGTCACCGCCTTCCGCCGCCGTCTGGCGCAGACCCCCGCCGATCGGGAGGCAGCCGCCGTGCTGCACCGCAGCGAGAGCATCTACCGTCAGGCGGTGGACAACTACAACCACGCGCTGCACCGGCCATGGGTCTACATCCCGGCCCGCATCATGGGGTTCCGCAGAGCGCCGGAGGAGCCGGAGCCCGGCCCCATGGACGGGGGATCCCGCGCCGAGTGACGCGGCGGGAGCAATACGTATATAACGCACTGCGGGCGCAGACCCGCGGGGAGCGATGAGAGAATCTGCAATCACAACAAGGAGGAATCGACGGATGAAGAAGAAATGGATGGGCGGTCTGCTGGCGCTGGCACTGGCGGCGCTGTGCATGCTGCCTACACAGGTACAGGCCGCCTCGACGTCCACAACGGAGAAGCATATGCACGGCGACGTGGAGTGCATCCTCTGGACGGACGAGAGAGCCCGTGAGCAGTGCGGCCCCAACAGTACAGCCAGCAACTCACTGCCCTATGTGGACTATGGCCAGCTCGGCATATACTGCCTGACCAAGGATGTGTATCTGCCGAAGGACTGGACGCCCTATACATGGTGGGGCGGCACGAACAGCCTGACGATCTGCCTGAACGGCCACACCATCAACGGCGCGGGCATTCTGGGCAAGGACGAGGCGACCTACAACGACATCACGGACCAGCAGAGTGTGACGCTGATGGACTGCACGGAGGATGCCTCCAAGCGGGGCAGCTTCGGCGTGTATAATTCCGCCGGTTCCAAAAACAGCGCCATCCTTCTGAAGCGGGGCAACAACCTGACGCTCAGCAACGTGACCCTCACCGGCATCGACTGCGCGAAGGCCGCTATCACGGTGGGCGATCGGGCTACGCTGAATCTGTGCGACGGCGCTTCCATCGAGTATAACAAGAGCACCGGCGACAAGCAGGCTACCATCGTGATCAATAAGGGCGGCACGTTCAACATGACCGGCGGCCAGATCCGCGACAACAAGGGCTATGCGGGCGGCGTTCTGAACAACGGTACCTTCAACATGACCGGCGGTTCCATCTTCAATAACGTCGGTACGGCCTATGGCGGCGTCGCCACCGGCAGCGGTATTCTGAACATCGGCGGCACCGCCAAGGTCTACTATAACTATAAGGACGGCGCACCCGGCACCCAGCCGCGCAGCAATGTGTGCATGCTGAATCCCGAGAGCTACCCCATTCAAGTCAGCGGCCTCCAGAGCGCGGCAAAGATCGCCCTGAACAGCTGGGCGGACGGCATCGTGCAGGGCAAGGTGACGGACGAGACGCTGGGCTGCTTCTCTCTGGACGATCCCAGTCTGGGCGTGCTGTATGTGGAGAACGAGCAGCTGAAGAAGCTGCCGGCCCACTACCACTGCGTCTGCGGTGCGGAGCACACGGTCAGCGGCAGCCATACCGCGGCCAACCTCCAGACCTTCACGCCCTGGGAGTCCGGGGATTCCCTGCCCACCGAGGCGGGCTACTATCACCTGACCAAGGACGTGACCCTCAGCGAGACGTGGAAGCCCAAGAAGGGCACCGTGCTGTGTACCAACGGCCACAGCATCATCGCGGGCGGCAGCTTTGATATCATCACGGTGGATTCCAACGTGACGTTCAGCCTGACCGACTGCAGCAGCGAATGGAGCGAGTACCACAACGCCAGCGCACTGATGCCGGCCAACGCCGAGACGTATCGGGGCAACGGCGTCCGCAATGACGGCACGTTCAACCTGTATATGGGCGCCATCGTCGGCTGTGTCGGCACGGACGGCGGCGGTGTGTACAATAACGGCACGTTCAACATGTACGCGGGCCATATCTACCGCAACGGCGACCAGAGCGGCGTCGGCGTCGTTGTGGAGCACGGCGGCGGCGTTCTGAACAACGGCACCTTCAACATGTACGGCGGCAGCATCCGCAATAACGGCCGCGCGAGCAGCGTGGGCAGCAACGTGGGCGTCCGGTACGGCGGCGGCGTGTATGTGGGCACCAGCGGTACGTTCACCATGACCGGCGGCGACATCATGGGCAACAGCGTGATCACCGGCGGTCAGGGCAGTGCCATCTATGTGGACGACGGCGGCGCACTGAAGCTGGGCAAGAACGTGCAGATCTGGAACAACAATAGCGCCAGCAGCATCGCGTTCGCCAACGACAGCGCCAACATCAGCATCATCAGACGCCTCAGCGACAGCGCCAAGATCGATATCGGCAGCCTGTCCGCCGACCGCGTTACCCAGACCGGCAACAACTTCTACACGGTGGAGAACAGCCGGTATCTGGTGTCCCCGGGCCATATCCACAAGCCGGACGGCACAGAGGACCCCAACGGCAACGATGAGACCGAGGCTATCTATGAGAAATGGACCTCCACCGACAGCCTGCCCACCACGGCGGGCGCGTGGAGACTGATGAACGATGTGACCGTCAGCAGCGGCACCGTTCTGAATGAGGACGTGACGCTGTGCCTGAACGGCCACACCATCACCGTGAAGGACGGCGCGGACTATACCTATTACGTGACCAGAAGCCACATCCTGAACATCGTGGACTGCCAGGGCAGCGGCGTCATCAACGGCGGCAGCACGGCGGCCAGCAAGCGCGCGGGCGTGAAGGTGGAATCCTACGGCACGTTTAACCTGTACGCCGGCACCATCAAGGGTTTTGGCAACGGCGTGGCGGTCCAGAAGAGCGCCACCTTCAAGATGTACGGCGGCGCCATCAGCGGCAACCACTCCGATGACGTTGGCGGCGGCGTGGCGGTCCAGAAGAACGGCAGCTTCGAGATGTACGGCGGCAGCATCGCCGGCAACTCCGCGGCTACCTACGGCGGCGGTGTCTATGACAATGTTGCCTACGTGACCCTGTACGGCGGCAGCATCACCGGCAACACCGCCGGTACGCAGGGCGGCGGCATCTATAACACCGCCAAAGCAGATGACAGCGTCTATGATACCCGCGACAAGAAGATCACACTGTATCCCACCAGAGGTTCCAGGATCACCGTGACCGGCAACACCGTAAACGGTGCGGCCAACAACCTGGCCACCACCCAGTGCATTGTGCTGGACAGAGAGTATGGCACCAGCACAACGCTGCTGAGCACCGGCAGCCGGATCGGTGTGACCGTGCTGGAGCCGGCGAATGACAAAGACGTCATCACCATCAATAGCAAGAGCAACCAATATAAGACCGGTGCGATGGTGAACGATATACCCCGCTTCACGCTGGACGACGACAACGACGGCCAGATGGAGCTGGGCGCCAACAGCGGCGGCGCCACCTATATCCACCTGACCATTTACCACAAGCATACCCTCTGCAATCTGGACAGCGCCAGCCATGACATCTCCGTGGCGGGCCACTCCGGCGAGTGCGGCGGCGAGATCGACTTCAAGGAGTGGACGGACTACGAGGCCCAGAAGGACTACGGCTCCAGGACGTTCGCATCCGGCATCCGTGTCAAAGCCACCAACTGGCTGCCCCGCACCGGCAACTGGTATCTGAGCCAGGATGTGACGCTGGAGGAGACGTGGGAGGCCAACAACGAGGACGTGACGCTGAACCTCTGCTTCAACGGCCATACCGTCACCAGCGACAAGAGCAACACCAGCAGCTCCCTGCTGCGCGTCTGCAGCGGCGCCTCGGCCAACCTGACCGACTGCGCAGCGACGCCCGGCGGCCTGCGGGGCAACAGCGCCCTGACCGCCCAGCGCGGCCTGCAGGTAAGCTGGGGGTACGTCAACCTGTATAACGGCACCATCACCGGCTTTACCAGCACCTACGGCGCCGGTGTGAGCGTGGAGCCCCGCAGCAGCGGCAGCTTCGGCCTGTACGGAAATGCAGCCATCCAGTATAATAAGTCTACCAATACGGGAGATCTGAAGTTTGGCGGCTATTATCCTAATTCGGAGCTTGAAAAGGTCAGCGACAGGGACACCGCCGGAGGCGGCGGTGTGGCCAACTACGGCAAATTCACCATGAACAGCCTGCGCAGCGACGCCATCGCCTACAACAGTGCGGCAAGGTACGGCGGCGGCCTGTTCAACTGGCCCTATGGCGATACGTACAGATGGGCCAAGCTGCTCAACGGCGGCATCACCGGCAACACCGCCGGTGAGCAGGGCGGCGGCGTGCTCACTTCGCACAACCCAAATGACACAGCACTTACGCTGGGCGGCAGCGTCAGCATCACCGGCAACACCCTGACCGACGATACGGACGATAATCTGTACCTGGTAACTGATACAAAGAACGGCAGTGTGGCGAAGATCTGCGTCAGCGGCCTGACCGAGGACGCGGACATCCAAGTGGTGGAGGTCGAGGGCCGCGAGGGTAAGGATTACTTCAACGGCGTGACCTACGAGACCCTGCCGCCGGAGGTGCTGGCCAGGATCACCACCAACAACGGCAGCATCTTCGCATGGAACGAGGCCCACGACACCATCCTGCTGGTGCAGGCGGTGCCCGCAGACCTGATGCCCGTGGTGGCCGCCGAGACCACCCTGACCTACAGCGGCGAGGAGCAGACGGTGCTCACCGTGCCCGAGGGCGCGGACACCTACTACGCCGTGTCCGGTGAGGACAAGGCCACGGACGTGGGCGAGTATACCATTACCCTGCGCCTGAACGAGGGGTATGTGTGGCCCGACGGCACCGAGACCGACAAGACCATCCAGTGGAAGATCCAGCCCATGAAGGTGAAGACCCCCGCGGCCGTCACCGGCCTCATCTACAACGGCGAGACCCGGACCGGCGTGGCCGCCGGTGAGGGCTACACGCTGGAGGGCGAGTTCAAGGCGGTCAACGCCGGTGAGTACACCGCCGTGGCCAAGCTGACGAACACCGCCAACTATCAGTGGGACGGCGGCACCACCGAGGATAAGACCATCGTGTGGCGCATCGGCGAGAAGACCCCTGTGGTCAGCGACTTCGCTGTGACCTATCCCCGGAGCGAGGATCTGGTCTATAACGGAAACGCCAAGGAAGTGACCGCGGAGCTGAGCGACAGCTATCCCGCGCAGGATATCACGCTGACCGTGGTCTACACGAATGCCGACGGCATCGCGGTGGAAGAGCCCACCAATGCCGGTACCTACACGGTGAAGCTGTGCGTCTCCGGCAGCAGCAACTTCGCCGCGGCGGAGCTGGCGCTGGCCGATTTGACGATCGTACCCATGGGCCAGGAACTGTCCTTCGCGGAGGAGAGGGTGGATCTGACCTACGATCCCGCCAGCACCAGCTATACCCAGACTGTCAGCGGCGCCAAGGGCCCCGTGGTCTATCGCGGCAGCGATGACACCGTGGCGGCGGTGGATGCCGCCACCGGCGAGGTCACCATCCGCAAGGCCGGTACCGTGGTCATCACCGCGATGTCGGACGACAGCAACCACAACTATGCGCAATCCTCCGCCACCTATACGCTGGTCATTCAGAAGGCGGCGCAGGATGCACCTGCCGGTCTGGAGGGTACCGCGCCCTCCTCCATCGGCGGCACCGACGGTACCATCACCGGCGTGACCTCCGCCATGGAGTACAGCGCCGACGGTGTGAACTACGTCACCTGCCCCGACGAGACTCTGGCCGGTCTGAACAGCGGCATCTATCAGGTGCGCTTCAAGGAGACTGACACCCACAGGGCCGGTGCGGTTCTGGATGTGACGGTGCCTGTCCACCAGCATACCTTCGACCAGAAGGCGGAGAGCCAGCAGTACCGCAAGGCCGACGCTACCTGCCTGTCTCCGGCGCTCTATTACAAGTCCTGTGCCTGCGGCGTCTCCAGTGAGGGCACTGCCGGCGAGGCCATCTTCGAGGTGGGCCAGAAGCTGGAGCACGACTTCCAGTGGAAGTCCTACGACAACGATTATCACGTCAAGCAGTGCCGGAACGGCTGCGATGAGTGGGATATGACCACCAGAGAGGCCCACGTCTATGACGGCCTGGAGGGCACGGAGTGCCTGATCTGCGGCCATGACCGCACCGTGAACTACTTTACCGTGTCCTTCGAGGCCAACGAGGCCGAGTACGGCATGGTGACGCCCGTGCAGGCGGTCAGCCGCGTGCCGGAGGGGGCGGATCTGACCGTCAGCGGCAGCACCGTTACCGTCAAGGGCGTGACGGTGGCTGCGGTGGCCAGTGCCAACACCGCCCAGTACACCTACGCCTTCGAGAAGTGGAGCACGCCTAACGGTACCTACACCGTAACGGATGACACCACCATCACCGCCATCTTCAGCCGTACCGTCAACCAGTACACGGTGGCCTGGAACGCCCAGGGCGGCAGCCTGACCGGCAGCTGCACCGATGGCACTGTGGACTACGGCACCGCCATCCAGGCGCCCGGCGCGGACAAGGCGACGGACGAGGACAACAGCTACGTGTTCCTGGGCTGGAGCACCACGCCCAACGGCGCGGTGGAGGATGTGGCCGAGACCGTGACCGGCAACGTCACCTACTATGCCCAGTACGAGGTGCAGCCCCACGTCTGGACCGAGGATTGGGACAGCGACGACACGTATCACTGGCACACCTGCACGGTGGACGGCTGCGGCTATACCAAGGACAAGGCCGAGCACGACTACACCGATGCGGATGATACCACCTGCGATACCTGCGGCTACCAGCGCACTCTGCCGGATATCACCGGCACGGTGGTCATCAACGGCAAGCTGGAGCGCGGCGAGACCCTGACTGCCGAGACCAGCGGCATGCCCAACGCTGACCTGCGCTACCAGTGGCTGCGGAACGGCCAGCCCATCGAGGGCGCCGATGAGGCTGCCTACGAGCTGACCGGCGAGGACATCGGCAAGACCATCTCCGTGCGCATCACGGCGAAGGGCTATGCCGGTACTATCGAGACCGAGGCCGAGGGTACCGTGACGGTGTACTACTCCGTCAGCTACGATACCGAGGTGGGCGGCACTCTGGCCATGGATCGTGCCGAGGGCGGTAAGAACTACACCCTGCGCTCCGACTGGGACAGCATGGGCTTCCGGGCTCCCGACAAGAAGACGTTCGACAAGTGGATCATCGACGGCGTGGCCTACGAGGCCGGCACCACCTACGTGGTGGAGCACGACGTCAGCGTGACGCCGCTGTGGAAGGACGTTAAGAGCGACGACGATGACGGCCCCAAGCCGCCTGTGCCTACGCCGGACGATCCCGTCAAGCCGCCTGTACCTGCGCCGGACGATAAGTGGCACAACCACAAGGGCAACGGCACCAATAACGGCGCCGACGGCGCGGCCCAGTCGCCCAAGACCTTCGACGCCGGTATCGCCGCCTATGCGGCCGCGGCTTTGCTGAGCCTCAGCGGTGCTGCGGGCCTGCGCCGCCGGAAGAAGTCCGGTAAGTAACGCTTTTTCTGCTGCTCCGCCTGTTGGGGGGTATAACGAGCGGAGTCTTGCCCATGGGGGAAGAAAAGAGACGCGGCCTTTGGCCGCGTCTCTTGCGTTTTGCAGGGATGTGCCGCGCCGGACGCCGCTGCGGACGCGCCGCTTTGACGCGGGACGCCGCGCACGAGGCGCGGCATCCCGCGGGAGGGGCTGCGTGCGGTACAGATGAAAGAGGGGGAGACAGCGGATGTGCTGTCTCCCCTCTTTTGCTGTATGTTACTGCTTCCGTGCGGTGAGATAGTCATCCCCGGGCCGCCAGAAGGGGCAGCTGCCGGTGTCCGACGCCAGGAAGCGGGCCATCTCGTCCTCATCCAGGTCCATGTCGCACACGTAGTCGTCGTATTCCTCGTCATAGAGGTAGAACACGCAGGATTCACACTTGTCCATTTACACATCCTCCACCAGGCGATAGTGGTCGAACTTGCAGTGGGTGTAATACAGCAGGGTGGCGGCGCTGCATACGAACCATCCGGCGGGGTAGCTCAGGGCGATGGGCACGATCTCGTTGGAGATGTAGTTGGCCATGACATACAGGTAGATCTGGCGGAATACCACGAAGGAGCCCAGCATGATGAACATGGGCATACGGCTGTTGCCCGCGCCCCGCAGTGCGCCGGAGTAGACCTGGTTGATGCAGAAGAAGAAATAGAACGGCGACAGCAGCCGCAGCAGCAGCGCGCCGTAGGACACCACCTCGGCCTTACTGTTGAAGAAGGAGGTGAGGCCCGGCGCCAGCAGCAGCACCGGCACCAGCAGCACAGCGGTGACGGCGAAGGACAGCAGCAGCGCACGGCGCACGCCGCCCTTGGCACGCGCCACGTTGCCCACCCCCAGATTCTGGCCTACAAAGGTGGTGGAGGCCATGGACAGAGACTGCACCGGCAGGATCACCAGCTGGTCGATCTTGGTGTAGGCCGTCCAGCCGGACATGCAGTCCGCGCCGAAGTGGTTGATGTAGCCCTGCACGAATACGTTGGAGAAGGCGGTGATGGCCATCTGCAGCGCGGCGGGGATGCCCACCGACACGATCTTTTTCAGCATGTCCCAGTGGAACCGCAGCTTCCGCAGCTCCAGCCGGATGCTGCCGTCGTAGCGCACCAGCACGATCATGGTCAGTATGGCGGATACCGCCTGAGCAATGATGGTGGCGTAGGCCACGCCCTCCACGCCCATGCCGAATTGCAGCACAAACAGCAGGTCCAGCGCCGTGTTCACCACGGCGGACACTACCAGGAAGTAGAAGGGGCGGCGGGAGTCGCCGGCGGCCTGCAGGATGCCGGAGCCCATGTTGTACAGCAGCAGGCCCATGATGCCCGCAAAATAGATGGTCAGGTACGTGGTCTGGTCCGGCGCCACCTCTGCGGGGGTCTTCATCAGATCCAGCATCAGCGGCGTCATGGCGATGCCCGCGCCGGTGAAAACCACGCCCAGCAGCAGCGTCAGGAGAATGGCGGTGTGTACCGCCTGATGTACCTTTTCCGGCCGGTGCGCACCGTAATACTGGCTGATGACCACGCCGGCGCCGCTGGACATTCCCAGAAAGAAGCCGATGAGGGTGTTGATAATGGGCCCCACGGTGCCCACGGCGGAGAACGCCTCGTTGCTGACAAAATTGCCCACCACCCAGGTGTCCACCATGTTGTAAAGCTGCTGGAACAGGTTGCCTGCCAGCAGCGGCAGGGCGAAACGGATCAGGTGTCCCGTGGTGCTGCCCTGGGTCATGTCCACGTCGTATCGGGCGGCATGGGGCTTGTGGTGATGAAAAGGGAAGTGCAGGTGATGCTGCATGAGGATCTATCTCTCTTTCGTAAAATCTCTTGTAAAATCTGACGTTAAATCTATCATAACACTGGTGATTCCCGTTTTCAACGGGGAATATGTACAAGAAATTCCTCGATCTCCGCAGGACGCATGATGGACACCTCATAAGCCGTGCGGTCCGTCAGGACGCCGTTGTCATTTTTGGTGTAGACACGGCTCTGGACGCGGCCCTCCACGGTGAGGCGCTGGCCGGTGCGCATGTCCGCCGCCTGAGCCGCCACCGCGCCCCAGGCGATGCACGGCAGGTAGTCCGCCCGTCCGTACCGGCGGTTCACTGCCAGGATGATGTCACAGATCTCGCGGCCCAGCGGCGTCCGCCGCAGCGTGGGTGTCCTGCACAATATGCCGGACAGCTGGATCTGGTTGAAGGGGCTCTCACCGCCCAGGGTCAGCTGGTGGGCGAACACGGAGATCACCAGGCGGCTGCCCTGACCGCTTTTGTTGTTGAAGGACCGCAGCTGACCGATGACGGTGACGGTGGCCCCAGCCGCCACCGGTACAGCATGGAGCAGCGTCTGGGGCACGATGACCGGCAGGCGGTCTGCCTGCCCCGACAGGCGCATCACCGCCAGCGTAAACCTGTAGAAGGCGCAGCCGTGGTTGACGTGGGACAGAGCGGGCACGTCCTCCGCCTGCCCGCATAGATGGACGCGGTTGTAGTTCAGTTCCATATCGAACACCTCGTTTGTTGAGATGTCCCACCCTATGCCGCCGGATGCGGAAAGATGCCTCTTTTCAAACGATGGAAACCGTGGCATAATAGAGCGGAAGGAGAGTGATCCCATGCGCTACAAAGGCAAGGTCTACCGGCCGCCCAGCGAGGCGTACAGCCTCATCGTGCAGGTGACCTACGGGTGCAGCCACAACCGCTGCGCCTTCTGTGAAATGTACGACGACAAGCATTTTTCCATGCGTCCCATGCAGGAGATACGGGAGGATTTCGAGCTGGCCCGCCGCGTCTACCACCGGGTGGAACGGGTCTTTCTGGCCGATGGCGACGCCCTGATGCGCCGCACGGAGGACCTGGTGGAGATACTGGGGCTGGTGTACGGCCTGTTCCCCGAGTGTGAGCGGGTCACGTGCTATGCCTCCCCGGCCAGCTTGCAGGTGAAGAGCGAGGACGACCTGCGCCTGCTGCGGCAGAAGGGACTGAAAATGGTATACATGGGGCTGGAGTCCGGCTGCGACGCGGTACTGGAGCGGATGCGCAAGGGCCACACCGCCGCAGCCATTGTGGCGGCGGGGCAGAAGGCCAAACGCTGCGGTCTGACGCTGTCCGTGACGGCCATCTCCGGCCTTGGCAGTGTGGAGCTGTGGCAGCAGCATGCGCTGGACACCGCCAGAGCCGTCAGCGAGATGAAGCCCGACTATCTGGGGCTGCTGACGCTGATGGTGCCCCACGGCACGCCGCTGGAGGGCTGGGTCAAGGACGGCAGCTTTACGGTGCTGGGCCCGCTGGAGGTGCTGAAGGAGACGGAGCTGTTTTTGCAGCACGTGGACAGCGAGGGAACTGTGTTCCGCGCCAACCATGCCAGCAACTACCTGACGCTGAAGGGCACCCTCAACGGCGACCGCGAGGCCCTGCTGGCCCAGATCTGGGCCGCGCTGGAGGGACGGCGGGACCTAAAGCCGGAATTTTTGCGGGCGCTGTGAAAAAATCTCTTGACATCTGCGGAAAAGGTGCTACAATGGCGTCATATTCCAAACCGTTGAGTAAGAGAAGTACCTGTACAGGAACCTTTCAGAGAGCGGCGCATTGGTGGGAGCGCGGCAGCGGAATGTACGGCGAATGGCCTTACGAGGGCGGGGAGAAAGCCTGAGCAGGTGAGTAATACCCGACGGCAGCCGCGGCCGTTATCCCGGCGGAGCGCATGATCGTGCGTGCAGAGCGGGCGCTTTGCCAATTTGGGTGGTACCGCAGGAACGTATTGTACGTCCTGTCCCATGGAATTCCATGGGACAGGACGTTTTTTTGTTTTACCAACAGGAAATATCTGACATATAGAAAGGAATTGAAAGTATGGGCAAGATCATCCTCACCGGCGACCGTCCTACCGGACGCCTCCACGTAGGCCACTATGTGGGCTCCCTGCGCAACCGCGTCGTGCTCCAGAACAGCGGCCGCTTCGAGAAGCTGTTCTTCATGATCGCCGACGCGCAGGCCCTCACCGACAACTTCGACCATCCCCAGAAGGTCCGCGACAACATCATGGAGGTGGCGCTGGACTATCTGGCCTGCGGCATCGACCCCGCCAAGTCCACCATTTTCGTGCAGTCCCATGTCAGCGAGCTGACGGAGATGACGTTTTACTACATGAATCTGGTGACGCTGGCCCGTCTGGAGCGGAACCCCACCGTCAAGGCGGAGATCCAGCTCCGCGGCTTCAACCACAGCATTCCCATGGGCTTTTTGACCTACCCCGTCAGCCAGACGGCGGACATCACCGCCTTTATGGCCGACACGGTGCCTGTGGGTGAGGACCAGCTGCCCATGCTGGAGCAGGCCCGTGAGATCGTCCGGCGCTTCAACGAGCTGTACGGTGAGACGCTGGTGGAGCCCACAGCTCTGCTGCCGGATAACGCCGCCTGCCTGCGCCTGCCGGGCACCGATGGCAAGGCCAAGATGAGCAAGTCCCTGGGCAACTGCATCTATCTGGCCGACGAGCCCGATGACATCCGCACCAAGATCATGGGCATGTACACCGACCCCAATCACCTGATGGTGTCCGACCCGGGCAACACCAAGGATAACCCCGTGTTTATCTATCTGGATGCCTTCTGCACCGATGAGCACTTTGCCCGCTACCTGCCGGAGTACGCCGATCTGGGTGAGCTGAAGGCCCACTACGAGCGGGGCGGTCTGGGCGATGTGAAGGTGAAGAAGTTCCTGAACAACGTGATGCAGGAGACGCTGGAGCCCATCCGCACCCGCCGCCAAGAGCTGGCCAGAGACCCCGACGCCATCATGGAGATCCTGCGCGCCGGCAGCGAGACCGCCAAGGCCGCAGCGGCCCAGACGCTGGACAAGATGAAGCACGCCATGATGATCGACTATTTCGCATAATTCGCATAAACAGTGAGACCCCGCGCCGCGCGGTACTATAATTTAGGAGGCAACTAAGATGAAGGACACCGCTACTATCCCCTACAAGATCTACCTCAGCGAGGACGAGCTGCCTCGGAACTGGTACAACGTGCGTGCGGATATGACCAACAAGCCTGCGCCCCTGCTGAACCCCGGCACGCTCCAGCCCATGACGGCGGAGGAGCTGGGCCACGTGTTCTGTGACGAGCTGGTGAAGCAGGAGCTGGACGACACCACCGCCTACATCCCCATCCCCCAGGAGATCCGTGACTTCTACAAGATGTACCGTCCGTCTCCGCTGGTGAGGGCCTACTGCCTGGAGGAGAAGCTGGACACCCCCGCCCACATCTACTACAAGTTCGAGGGCAACAACACCTCGGGCAGCCACAAGCTGAACTCCGCCATCGCCCAGGCGTACTACGCCAAGAAGCAGGGCCTCAAGGGCGTCACCACCGAGACCGGCGCCGGTCAGTGGGGCACCGCGCTGAGCATGGCCTGCGCTTATCTGGGACTGGACTGCCGCGTGTTCATGGTGAAGTGCTCCTATGAGCAGAAGCCCTTCCGCCGCGAGGTCATGCGGACCTACGGCGCCAACGTGACCCCGTCCCCCTCCAACACCACCGAGGTGGGCCGCAGGATTTTGGCAGAGTTCCCCGACACCACCGGCTCCCTGGGCTGCGCCATCAGCGAGGCTGTGGAGGCCGCGGCCAGCCAGGAGGGTTACCGCTACGTGCTGGGCAGCGTCCTGAATCAGGTGCTGCTGCACCAGTCCGTCATCGGTCTGGAGACCATGGCGGCGCTGGAGAAGTACCACGTCAAGCCCGATACCATCATCGGCTGCGCCGGCGGCGGCTCCAACCTGGGCGGCCTGATCTCTCCCTTCGTGGGCCAGATGCTGCGGGGTGAGGCGGACTACCGCATCATCGCCGTGGAGCCGGCCTCCTGCCCCAGCCTGACCCGGGGCGTGTTCAAGTACGACTTCTGCGATACCGGTAAGATCTGCCCCATGGCCAAGATGTATACGCTGGGCAGCGGCTTTATCCCGTCTCCCAACCACGCCGGCGGCCTGCGCTACCACGGCATGAGCGGCATCGTCTCCCAGCTGTATCACGACGGCTATCTGGAGGCGCGCAGCGTGGAGCAGACCGCCGTGTTCGAGGCGGCGGAGCTGTTCGCCCGCTGCGAGGGCATTCTGCCCGCGCCGGAGAGCAGCCACGCCATCCGTGTGGCCATGGACGAGGCACTGAAGTGCAAGGAGACGGGGGAGGAGCGCACCATTGTGCTGGGCCTCACCGGCACCGGCTACTTCGACATGGTGGCCTACGGCAAGTACAATGACGGTGTCATGAGCGATACCATCCCCACGGATGAGAACCTGCAGCGCGGCTTCGCCACCATCCCCCAGTTCCCCGGAAACGAATAAGCGAGAGCGTAAAGGTATATAAGAAAAGACCGCCGAAAGGCGGTCTTTTCTTTATGCATCAGCGATATCAGTCTACATAGTCCCAGTCCAGAACGCCCCATCTTCCACCGGCCTTGACCATATAGACGGCCATTTTTGTGCGGTCGATATCATCCTCACCGGCGAGCGCAGGCCTACCCCGCGCGCCAGAAGACGTAGGGGGCGACAGCGAAAAAGCGCCCGACCTTTTCAAAGGTCGGGTGCTTTTTTACAGCGGCTGGTCCTCCTCCGACGGCAGGTATTCCATGATGGCCTCCACGGGACAGCGCAGGATGCGGCACATGTCGTTGATAGTGGTGGTGTTCACGGGCTTGTTCCGGCGGAGCTTGTCGATGGTGGAGCTGGAGATGCGGTGGTTTTTGATGAGCGTATAGGTGGTTTCGGGGGAACGCTCCAGCGTCCTCCAGAACGGTGCATAACTTATCATGAAACCACATCCTATCCAATATAGCTTCATATTATGATATGATTTCGATATTGACTATAATCGTTAAAACGACTATAATATGCGTGCGGCGGGTATACACGCATGCCAAAGGATGAGTATCTGCCGTACTTCCACCGAGGTGCGGCTTTCCTTTTGGCCGCGGGAGAAAGAAAAACACATACGGAGAGGGGAAACGAACATGTACTGTGCGAAATGCGGAAAGGAACTGGACAGCGGCGTGAAGTTCTGCACCAACTGCGGCGCGCCGGCTACATCGCAGAAAGCGGCGGCTGCCGCAGGCGAGAGCGGGGCGGTGCGGCTACCCAAGTCCAAAAACAACGGGCTCATCGTGGGCATTGTGGCGGCGGTCCTGCTATTCGCCATTCTGGGAGCCGTGGTGCTGATACGGGGCGGCGGCAGCGGCGGGGGCTCCATCTGCGGCACCTATGAATCGCTGATGGGAACGCTGGTTCTGGAAAAGGACAAGACATACTCCTGGAATATCTACGGGAGCACCGCCACCGGCCCGTACACCGTGGAAAACGACCGGCTGTCCATGACCGTGGAGGGGCTGGACCTGACCTTCCGTTACGTGCGGAAGGACGGTCTGCTGATTTTTTACGGCGATACCGACGTGGATCTGGGACTGAACCTCCTGGGAGTCGATGACGGCTACGGCGTCGTATTTTACAAGCTGGACAAGAACGGTAAGCAGATCACCACGGATTCCATCAAAACCGCCACGGCCTTGACGGGCACCTACGCGGACGGGGATGGGACGAGCTATACTTTCTATAAGGACGGTTCTTTTGATGTGGTCGGCAGTTGGATGGGGGACAGCGGGCTGTATTTTGCCGAGGGGGACGAGATTACGCTGATCATCAGCGGTGTAGCTACCCGATACACCTACACGCTCCAAGACGGATGCCTGACCCTTTCAGACGGCACCTCGTACTGGCAGACCGGCGAGGGGAAGATCTTCACCAACGGCAGCGGGGGAGGTGCGTCCGCGCCCCATTCCGCCGTGGAGCTTATCGGGATGTCCTGGAGCGAGGTCAAGGACATCTACGGCGATGACTGCATCTATCAGCTGGACGGGGACCACGCCTATTACTATTATGAATCCGGCTGTCCGTACAATTTTTTCGTCAATGGGGAGAACATCTGGGAGGTGCAGTGTTGGGGAAATTACACGGCGGGCGCCGCGCCACCCGTTTTGCCATCTCTTTTTCTTGACATTCCGGCCTGTCTTCGGTACAATATTTTTTCGGAGAAATCCGATCACATTACGAAAGAAAGACTGGTATTTGACATGGCTAAGGATCAGAGAAATGTGGAAGCGATCACTCCCATGGAGGAGGATTTCGCCAAGTGGTATACGGACATCTGCCTGAAGGCGGAGCTGGTGGACTACGCCAGCGTCAAGGGCTTCCTGATCCTGCGACCTTATGGCTACGCCATTTGGGAGAATATCCAGAAGTACATGGACGCGGAGTTCAAAAAGACCGGCCACGTCAATGTGGCCATGCCCGTTCTGATCCCCGAGAGCCTGCTGAAAAAGGAGGGCGAGCTGGTGGAGGGCTTCGCCCCCGAGGTGGCCTGGGTCACCCACGGCGGCAGCGAGCCGCTGGAGGAGCGTCTGGCCTTCCGCCCCACGTCGGAGACCATGTTCTGCGACCACTGGTCCCACGTGCTCCACAGCTACCGCGAGCTGCCCATGCTGTATAACCAGTGGTGCAGTGTTATCCGCTGGGAAAAGACCACCCGCCCCTTCCTGCGCTCCCGCGAGTTCTGGTGGCAGGAGGGCCACACCATCCACGAGACCGCCGCCGAGGCCGAGGCCGAGACGGAGCAGCAGCTCAACTGCTACGCCGATGTGTGCAGGAACGCGCTGGCCATGCCCGTGGTGAAGGGCCGCAAGACCGACAAGGAGAAGTTCGCCGGCGCCGAGGCCACCTACACCATCGAGTGCATGATGAAGGACCACAAGGCCCTCCAGTCCGGCACCAGCCACTTCTTCGGCGATAAGTTCTCCCGCGCCTATGACGTGACCTTCACCGGCCGCGACAACACCTTGCAGTACCCGTTCCAGACCAGCTGGGGCGCGTCTACCCGCCTGATCGGCGCCATCATCATGACCCACAGCGACAACCACGGTCTGGTGCTGCCCCCCGTCATCGCCCCCACCCAGGTGGTGGTGATCCCCATCGCCCAGCACAAGAAGGGCGTGCTGGAGGCCGCCGCGTCCCTGCGCGACCGGCTGACTGCCGCCGGTATCCGCGTCAGCATGGACGACAGCGACCAGTCCGCCGGCTGGAAATTCGCCCAGTACGAGATGAAGGGCGTACCCCTGCGCGTAGAGATCGGCCCCAAGGACATGGAGAAGGGCCAGTGCTGCATCGCCCGCCGCGATACCGGCGAAAAGACCTTTGTACCCCTGACGGAGCTGGAGAGCGCCGTACAGAAGCTGCTGCAGGATGTCCACGACAACCTGTACGCCATGGCAGCCAAGAATCTGGAGGACAACACCTTCGACATGACCTCCTGGGAGGAGGTCAAGGAGATGGCCCAGGGCAAGGGCGGCTTCGCCCGTACCAAGTGGTGCGGCAGCCTGGAGTGCGAGCTGGCCATGAAGGAGAAGGCCGGCGTGTCCAGCCGCTGCATGCCGCTGAAGCAGTCCGGTACCACCGGCAAATGCGTGGTGTGCGGCAAGGAATGCACCACCGACATCTACTGGGGCGTGGCGTATTAAAAGAAGAATAAAAAGAGAGGTGACGCTCCGCGTCACCTCTCTTTTTATTCGAATGTAAGCGCCGTGTGGTCGCAGATCTCCTGTATCTTCGCCTGCAGGCGTTTCAGATCCTCGAAGGTCTCCGGCTTTTTCCGGGGATCGCGCAGCAGCGCGGCGGGGTGATACAGCGCCATCATCTGAATGCCGTTCTTCTCGAAGAACTGCCCGTGTTCCTGGGTGATTTTGAAGTCCTCTTTAATGATCTCCATGGCGCTGATACGGCCCAGGCACACGATGATCTTGGGCTTCATCAATGCCAGCTGCCGCGCAAGATACCCGTGGCAGGCGTCCTTCTCCGTGTTCAGCGGGTCGCGGTTCTGGGGCGGGCGGCACTTGACGGAGTTGGTGATGTAGATGCGGCTGCGGTCCAGCCCGATCATGGCCAGCATGTCGTCCAGCAGCTTACCGGCCCGCCCTACAAAGGGCTCGCCCTGTGCGTCCTCATTGGCCCCGGGCGCCTCGCCGATAAACAGCACCTCCGCGTCCTCGGAGCCTACGCCAAACACCACGTTGGTCCGCGTGGCCGCCAGCGTGCAGGCCTGACAGCGGAGACATTCCTCTTTCAGCGTTTCCCATTCCGTCATCTGTCGTTCCTCCCTGTATCGTTCCCGCCGCCGCCGCGCACACTAAGGCATATCCGCAGGGGAGGGGGTATCTCATGTTTTTCTATACGTTCTGGCTGTTTCTGCTGTACAGCTTCGGGGGCTATCTGCTGGAGAAGCTGTACGCCTGGGCGCGGCGGTCATCCCACCGCGTCCGCAAGTGCTTTCTGCTGCTGCCGCTGTGTCCGGTGTACGGCCTGGCTTTGCTGGCGGTGCTGGCTCTGCCGCCGGATATGACCGGCAGCTTCTGGCGTCTGGCTCTGTACGGCGGCCTGACGGCCACGGCGGTAGAGTACGCCGTTCACTTTCTCTATGAGCGGCTGCTGGGCGTGCTGTTCTGGGATTACAGCAGCACCAAGATGGACCTGAACCGGAGGGTCTGCATGCCGTTTGCCCTGCTGTGGGGCCTGCTGGCGGCGCTGACGGTGCGGTACGTCCACCCGTGGATCGCGCTGGCGGCATCGGAGATGCCTGCACCCGTCACCTACGGCGCGCTGCTGCTGTTCATTGCGGACGGCTTCCTGTCGGCGCGGGTGCTGCGGCGCGGCGGGAACGTGGACCTGATGTCCCTGCCCCGCCTGATCCGCGCACTGTCACATTAGAGCTTGGCGGTGAGCCACAGGCCGATGTCGCGGAAGATCTCCCGCTGCCAGCCTTTTTCGTTGAGGATCTCGTGACGCAGACCGGGATACAGCTTCAGCGTGCAGTCCTGCATACCGGCGCGGAGGAACTCCTGATACGTCCGGCGGACACCGGCGCCGTTGGCGCCCACGGGGTCCTTGTCGCCGGCGATGAACAGCACCGGCGTCTGGGCGTCCATCCGCCGCAGATTGCTGAGCCGCTGGTTGAACCGGATGCCCAGCAGCATCTGGCGGAACAGCCCCACCGTGGCGTCCGCGCCGCACAGGGGATCGGCCATGTAGGCGTCCACGTTGTCGGTGTCAGCGGACAGCCAGTCGCAGCTGGTGCGGTTGGGGGCGAACTGCTTGTTGTACGCGCCGAAGGCCAGCTGCGTTACCAGGTCGCTGGTGCCGCTCTCGCCCACTACGGCGGCTGTGGCTCTGGCCACCGCCAGCCCGCCGGCAACGACGGCCTTGGGCTGCCAGCCGGTGCCCATGATGATGGCGGCCTTCACCGTGCCGGGGTAGCGGATGAGGTAGGTGCGGGTCAGGAACGAGCCCATGCTGTGACCCATAATGCACAGGGGCACGTCGGGATACCACAGCCGGATGCGCTGGTGCAGCACGTAGATGTCGTCCACCACGGTGTGCCACGTGTTGCCCTCCCCAAAGTAGACGGGGGTGCCGCCCTCCGGAAGGGAGCGGCCGTGACCCAGATGGTCGTGGCCCACCACGGCGATGCCCAACTCGTTGAGATAGCGGGCGAAGGCGTCATAGCGGGCGATGTGCTCCGCCACACCGTGACAGATCTGCAGCACGGCGCGGACGCTGCGGCCCTCCGGCTCCCAGCGCATGCCGTGGAGCTGCGTTTTCCCATCGGTGGACAGGAAAGTGAATCCGGTGATATTCGTCATGGAAATCCCGCTCCCTTCGTGGTATAATCCATAAATAAGCTGATGTGGTCATAGTGTACCACAGAAAAATGAAAAAGAAAAGAGGAGAAGCCATGTCCGATCACATCCTGGCGCTGGATCAGGGGACCACCAGCTCCCGGGCCATCGTTTTCGACCGGCAGGGCCGCATCGCGGCCATGTCGCAGCACGCCTTTTCCCAACACTATCCCCAGGACGGCTGGGTAGAGCACGACCCCATGGAGATCTGGGAGACGGAGCGTCTGGCCGCAGCAGAGGCTATCGCGGGCTTTCCGGAGGGAAGTATTGCCGGTATCGGCGTTACCAACCAGCGGGAGACCACCATCCTCTGGGACAAGGCCACGGGCCAGCCGGTATACAACGCCATCGTCTGGCAGTGCCGCCGGACGGCGGAGCTGTGCGAGGACCTGAAGCGGCAGGGGCTGGACGAGCGCATCCAGTCTGCCACGGGCCTGCTGATCGACGCCTATTTCTCCGGCAGCAAGATCCGCTGGATACTGGACAACGTCCCGGGCGTCCGCCAGCGGGCGGAGCGGGGGGAGGTGCTGTTCGGCACGGTGGAGACCTGGCTCATCTGGCAGCTCACCGGCCGGCACGTTACAGATTACTCCAACGCCAGCCGCACCATGCTCTTTGACATCCACCGCCTGTGCTGGGACGAGGAGCTTTGCGGCATATTGGGTGTGCCCATGGCCATGCTGCCCCAGCCGGTGCCCAACTGCATGATATACGGCACGGTGCGCCCCGGTATCGAGGGGTTGGAGAAGCTGGCGGGAGTGCCGGTTTGCGGCGCCGCCGGCGATCAGCAGGCCGCTCTGTTCGGCCAGACCTGCTTCGCCCCCGGCGAAGCCAAAAATACATACGGCACCGGCTGCTTCACCCTGATGAACGTGGGCGATACGCCGGTGCGCAGCCGCGCGGGCCTTGTGACCTCTGTGGCGTGGCAGGTGGGCGGCAAGACCACCTACGCTCTGGAGGGCAGCGTCTTTAACGGAGGCAGCACCATCCAGTGGCTGCGGGACGAGCTGCGCATCATCAGCTCCGCGCCGGAGATCAACAGGCTGGCGGCCTCGGTGCCGGACAGCGGCGGCGTGGTGGTGGTACCGGCCTTCACGGGACTGGGCGCGCCCTATTGGGACATGTACGCCCGCGGCGCGGTGCTGGGCATCACCCGCGGTACCGATCGGGGCCATCTGGCCCGTGCCGTGCTGGAGTGCATCGCCTATCAGGTCACGGACCTGATGCTGGCCATGCGGCAGGACGCCGGCTGCGACATCACCATGCTGCGGGCCGACGGCGGCGCCAGCGTGTCTGACATCCTGCTGCAGATGCAGGCGGATCTGCTGCGCATCCCCGTGGACCGGCCGGAGATGGTGGAGACTACGGCCTTCGGCGCGGCGGCACTGGCGGGCCTGAGCTGCGGCCTCTGGCGGGACATGGAGGAGCTGAGGACCCTGCGCCGCAGCCAGCGGGTGTTCCTGCCCCAGGGCACTCAGGCCGACTGCGACCGCAACTACCGCCTGTGGAAGCGGGCGGTGTCCCGCGCGGCGGACTGGATCGAGCATTGAGCGAGGCAGTGAGATGAACAGTGTGTAAATTTCGCGATTGTTTGCTTGCAACGGCGGACAAAACGCGCTATACTATGCACCAAGAAGATCATAAATTGAAAGGAGACCGATCACATGAGCATTTTGGATAATCTGAACAATCTGGGCAAGAAGGCGCAGGAGTATGCCGGCGTTGCCGTGGATAAGGCCAAGGATCTGGCGGAGGTCGCCGCCGACAAGGCGAAGAACGCCACCGATACCGCCAAGCTGAATATGGCCATCCTCACCGAGCAGCGTGAGCTGGAGAAGAATTACCGCGCCATCGGCGAGTGGTTCATCTCCGAGTACACCGGCGAGATCCCCGACGCCGTGAAGGATGTGGTGGCCGCCGTCAACGCCTCCAAGGCCCGCATCGCCGAGATGGAGGCCGAGAAGGCTTCCAAGTCTGCCGCTCCTGCGGCCGAGCAGACGGCGGAGAAAGAGGACACTGTCAGCGTGAAGGTTTGCCCCGTGTGCGGCGCGGCCAGCGAGGACAAGTTCTGCCCCCACTGCGGCGCTCCCATGGGCGAGTAAGAGGCGTAAAATACAAAAAACAGCCCTGTCCGATGGAAGTGACCCCAAAAAAGTTGGACAAATATTCCTAATAGAAATTGTTCAAGCAGCTGAAAGGGCTTGCTGTCTGTGTAATGCAGGCGGCAAGCCCTTTAACTTTACCTTGCTCCTGCGGCTGTTGCAGTGATTTGGATATTCAACGAGTTCCTGCTTGAAATGTTCCATGGAGCGGGGATCCCGCAAATACAGAGGTTCACTGCTGAGGGCGGCGGTTTGCCGTTGGGAGTTGCTATTTGCCTGAAAGTGTGGTATAAGTAATATCCGCAGGCACGTCCGGCTCACGCCGGACGGCAGCGTACATCAAAATTTTACAGGAGGCTCACATCATGAAGAAGATCATCGCTACCAATAATGCTCCGGCTGCCATCGGCCCCTATTCTCAGGCTATCGACTGCGGCAGCTTTCTGGTCACCTCCGGCCAGGTGCCCTTTGACCCCGCTACCGGCGAGTTTGTGCCCGGCGGCATCACCGAGCAGACCCGTCAGGTGCTGACCAACGTGAAGGCCATTCTGGAGGCCGCCGGTCTCACCATGGACAATGTGGTCAAGACCACTGTGTTCCTGCAGAATATGAGCGACTTTGCCGCCATGAACGCGGTGTATGCCGAGTTTTTCACCGAGGGCCAGTATCCCGCCCGCTCCGCGGTGGAGGTAGGCGCTCTGCCCCGCGGCGCACTGGTGGAGATCGAGACCATCTGCGTCAAGTAAGTACACATAACAGGGAGGAATACTCGAGTGGGAGATACCAAGTACTTATCCATCGAAAGCATCTCAAAGGAAAACACCGGCGGCAAGGTCACGCTGACTGCCTCCCTATGCAGCTCGGCGGGCATCCGTGCAGACCTCTGGTACAGCTTTGACCGCGAGTTTGACGATGCCGTCTGCGATGACCGCTGCGACGCCGTCGTTACCACGCTTCTGCTGGCCGCCATGAAATTTGGATACGAGGAGCTTCGCTGCTGTTATCCCATTTCCAGAAAGCTGTATTACAACCTGACCTATCATGTGATCCCGCAGCTATACCACGGCGGCAACTCCCTGTCCCGCATCCGTATCGCTGCCCCACTGACGGACACGGTCTTTCACGGAGATATAGTAGCCGCCGGTATGTCCAGAGGCGTCGACTCCTTCGCTACCATGTATGAGTACGGACCTGATTTTGAACTGGCGGACTACCGCATCAATGCGTTTACCTATTTTCAGGCAGGCGCCCACCACGGTTGGGATGCCATTGTGGGCCGCGGGGCCGAGTCCAAGCAGGAGCTCTATGTCCACCAGATGGAACGTACCCGGGAGTTCTGCCGGAAGTACGGCTATCCGCTGATCGTGGTGGATTCCAACATTGACGATATCCTTCAGGACCGGCGGCTGTTCAGGGAGTGGTCCTTTGACCGGACGCACACGTTCCGCAATCTGGCTATCGCCATGCTGCTGCAAAAGCGCATCTCCCGTTACTACTATTCCTCCGCCTATTTGCTGGGTGACTTCAGGCTGTCCCTCAACTGTGACATGGCCCACTATGAGAAATGGCTCATCCCGCTGCTTGACACGGGGAGCATTGAATTCTACCAGTCCAATCAGGACTGGACCCGTATGGATAAGGTGGAAAAGATCAGCAGCTTTGCGCCGTGCTATGACTACCTGCAGGTCTGCCTTACGCAGTCGGACAACTGCGGCCTCTGCACAAAGTGCAAGCGGACGTTGATGGAACTGGATGCGCTGGGCGACAGGGTGCTGGACCGCTTCGGCAATTCCTTTGACATACAGCGCTATCGCCGGGAAAACCGTGCCAAATGGTTTGGCAGCATTATGACCGACAAGGAAAAATCGAATGGCGAGGCTCCCTTTTTTGACGAGATTTTTGCCTGCGCCGCCGCGCATCATCCCGAACTGCTGCGCGGTTTGTCCCCCGAAAAACGGAGCGGCGTCCGCACCGCCCGCCTGCTGTACGACGGCATCAACGTCCGTCCCCTGCCCAGCACGCGGTCTACCGTTCTGTTCGCCGCCAAAAAGGACGATACCTTTGCCTATCTCGGTGAATATCCCAACTGGGTCTGCATCCGGACAGCAGATAGAAAGACAGCGTTTGTATTCAAGAAGTACGTAAGTCTGCAATGACCGCAGCACACCGGCGAAAGCCGGAGCAGCCTGCGGCAGGCAGATATAAGTCCCGTGCGGCGGAGGCCGCGAAGAAAGCTATGCTATAACGAGAAAGAAGGTTTTTCAATATGAAAAAGATCACCGCGTTCCTGCTGGCGCTGGTCATGGCCCTGAGTCTGGCCGCCTGCGGCAGCAAGGATGACAGCAAGCAGCTGGTGGGCACCTGGCAGTGCGCTCTGGATCTCACCGAGAAGATGGATGAGGAGATGGCCGCCAATCTGGGCACTGAGTACACCTCCGAGGTCCCCGTGTCCCTGTACCTGACCACCGTGTTCAATGAGGACGGCACCTTCAGCATGTCTCCCGATCTGGACGCCACCACCGAGTCTCTGAACGCCTACATTCAGGCGCTGAAGCCCGCTCTGGTGGAGCTGCTGTACAAGGAAGCCGAGGACCGCGGCATGACCCGCGACGAGTTCGACAGCGCTCTGGCCGACAGCGGCCTCACCGTGGAATCTCAGGTGGACAGCGTTCTGGCGCTCTTTGATGTCAGCACCCTGCTCAGCGACGTAGAGTCCGAGCTGGATTCCGGCAAGTACAAGCTGGAGGACGGCCGCCTGTATCTGGCGGAGACCGACGGCAGCTTCACCCAGGCCGATTCCATTGGCTGTACCGTCAGCGGCAGTACCATGCAGTGGACCGACGATCAGGGCGCTCTGGCCGATCTGGAGACGGAGCTGGGCGTATCCCCCGATCTGTCCTGGACAAAGCAGTAAGCCTGTATACACAAAAAGAGACAATATATCGATTGATGCTTACTTTCCTGATCTGACCCCGATGGCTCGGCGGCGATTGCTGAAGGCTCAAGAGTTCTCCTGCGCAGAGAATGGGGACTACGATCCGGATATCGTCCCGCTCTTTCTCTGAAGGACGTAGCAGAAGCCCGCCGCACAAGGACTGTGACAGAGGACTGCCGCGTGACAACATCAGCCTCACCAAGCACGGCTTGAAAATTCCTGTAGATGCTGCGGATTACGCTGGGTTTGTGCTGCGAATGAGTATTTGTGAGCAGAAAATGTAAGCGTGAGCTAACTGGTTGAGCGTCTCAAAGGAGAGGGCGTCATCTCACACCCCCTGCGCCGCAATAGACAAAGAATAAGAAAAGCCCTCTGAAATCAACGATTTCAGAGGGCTTTTGGCCCGAGTGAGGTGACTTGAACACCCAACCTCGACATCCCAAACTTATCGGGAATACTTTTTCCGCTCGTTTATAGCGGTTTTCGGCGCTTTTTAATTTGTTTCACTTACTCTTTGGCGCTCTTATCTCCGCTGTTTCCGGGTGCTCCAGCGCCGTCTGTGGTAATCTATGTGGTCAAAAACGCTTCCCGCCCGGTTTCCGGTGAACTGTTACCGGGGCCGGACGGGAAGCGTTTTGCGTTTCAGATTGTCTGCATTATAACTCTGAGGAGGGTGTTATGCAAGTGGTTTCTGCGCAAACGGCAGCTCAAAGGTTGAGCCGCTATAGACAAAGAATAGGCGGGAAGATAGGCAGAGGTACTTTTCTTGCTCCCTGAGTATAAATCCCTTAATACAGGCATAATAGTAAGGAATTTATGGCACAGCCCATTGACTATTCCCTTATTTTATATTATCATTTAAGGGAAAACGAATGGAGGTGAGGGAATGAGAACCTTCAATTACTCCGCAATCAAGGAGCAGAGGTGGGACTCGGATGTTCTTGGCCTGATTGCGGCCATATACAAGGAAGTCGGCAAGCAGGAACTGTATTTGAAGCAGCGCCCGGAGGAACTCGAAAAGCTCGTGGAGATCGCCAAAGTACAGAGTACTGAGGCATCGAATGCCATTGAGGGCATCGTTACCACGAGCACCCGAATCCGGCAGCTCGTCGAGGAGAAAACCACGCCGAGGAACCGAGATGAGCAGGAGATCGCCGGATACCGCGACGTGCTGAGTATCATTCACGAGAGCTTTGACGCGATACCAATTACGCAGAACTATATCCTGCAGCTTCACAAAATCCTCTACAGCCACATGAATAACCCGCTTGCGGGCCGCACAAAAAGTGTGCAGAATTATATCACTGCCACCTATCCGGACGGTCATGTGGAAACGCTGTTCACCCCGCTCGCCCCTTATGAAACGCCGGAAGCGCTGGACAGAATCTGCGAGGAATACAATCGTGTGATTGGCAACATGGAACTGGAGCCGTTGATTGCAATCCCGGTTTTCATCCATGACTTCCTGTGCATTCACCCGTTCAATGACGGCAACGGACGAATGAGCCGATTGCTCACAACGCTGCTTCTGTACCGAAGCGGATTTTATGTCGGCAAGTATATCTCCCTTGAAGCCAAAATCGCCAAAAACAAGGACCTGTATTACGACGCGCTTGCACAGGCGCAAACTGGCTGGCACGAAGGCAACGAGGATGTAGTGCCCTTCATCAAGTACCTGCTGGGAACGATCCTTGCCGCCTACAAAGACTTTGAAGATCGTGTGGCGCTTGTGGAAACCAAGCTGTCCGCATTGGAAATGGTGCGCAGAGCAAGCAAGAATAGAATCGGGCGGTTCAATAAGCAGGACATCCGCGAGCTTTGTCCGACACTCAGCGACAGTTCCATAGAGGGGGCTTTGCGGAAGTTAGTCGCAGTTGGTGAACTGAAAAAAGAAGGAAAAGGGAAAAATACCTGCTATTTCAGGCTGAATTAGATTTCCTTCAATAAAAGCAACAATTTAGAAGACCGCCCCTGTCCGTATGAACAGGGGCGGTCTTTTTGGGCGTCTTGAAAGACCGTGCACAGTAGCGCTATGGACAAAGAAGAATCAATTTCCGCAGTAAGCATGAATAGCCTGTGTAATGAACTTTGCTGTGCCCTTACCACCAGCCCTGTCTGAAATGCTCATCAGCCACAATATACGAAGAAAGTGAAAATGCTTCTTGACAAGCCATAAGGCAATTCATATAATTGTATTTGTACACGAGAAAAGTTAAAAGCGCATCGATTCGGTATATAGACGTTGTTTCACGATTTATATATTCCGGTCATATTGTATTTTCAACGGTTCTCTTGTACATATCAAGAGAGCCGTTTTATTTTGCTTCGAGACAGGAGGGATTTCCATGGATACGGCATTTATGCGAAAAACATTTGCGCTGATCGCAAAAGGATTGATTGAGAAAGAACAGCTTCTGCAGACGGAACCGACAAGGTATCCCTACAGCAAAGCTTTGCAGCATGGAATCAACATGTTTTTAGCCGCAAGTCAATGGGCGGGGAGCCAAGCCGCTGTCGAGTATCCCGACGAGGCCTCTTTCCTTGCGCATTTTATCACCAGACCTGTTGAGGAATGGTTCGATACATGGGAATCGGGAGCTGTCGAGCAATTACATCTTCAGGAAGAGCCTTTTTATGCCTATGACGCCTTTGCGTATCAAAAAGCCGGTAACATATATGTTCCCAGCTCGGATTGCTATGAGTTTCTGGAAACGCAGGACAGTGACATCATGAACGGAACAGACGAGCGTATTCTCTATGAAAAAATAATTACGTTAAGTCAAGAAGATTACTGCAGGGTCAGAAGATATATCATCGAGCACCCGATTATCACGCTTGAGGACAGGCGCGCCATGTCTCTTGAACTGGCCGATGATCCGATGGCCAGAGACGCCTTCCAGTTTGCCTACGAGGAAATTACGGAGGAATGCTACCGCTGTCCTCGGTGCGGATGGACGATGATGCAAGGAAAATACGGATACAGCTGTCATTCGACGCATTGCACAGATACCCTCCCCGAACTCACAGATGAGATGAAGCTGGATAGTTCGGCCGGCGATCTCTACCGGTTAAAGAAAGGCGTTATGCGGTATTTTGCCGCGCCGGGAAAGCTTGAACTTGAAATTGCGGTGTTTTGTGAGAAAAAGAAGCTTCGCTGGGCATTGTGGCCGCAGATGGACCGCTATGATGTGGAGATCCGGTTCCCTGACGGGGATATTTGGGAAATCGACGCAAAGGCATATCGAAATCCCATCGCGCTCCGCACGAAGATTCAGAATGACGGTGGATTCCCTTCCGGGGACTATGCGCGCGGCTATTTTGTGATCCCCAGCGAATATACGGTCAATCAGCGAAACTATACCGCGATCATCAACCGCGTACTGAAGGATCAAAAAAATGTAGAGTGTGTGACTCTGAAGACGCTGAAAACCGCAATTGCGAAGAAGGAGGCGGCATGCAACGATGAATAAGACCAAAGACGGCTGGTACGCTCCGCTTGCGGCACAATTTCAAGGCATAGACGAACCCATGCCGCTTGCCAGATTTGCGGCGATCGAAGCGGTTCTGCATTTGCTTGCCCTGAATGCACCGGCCACCGATCCGGCAAAGGCCTATCTGTTATTTACCCAATATCAGCTTATTGGCACAACGGCGTGTACGGCTATGGAACACACCTTGCAGCAGGCCCGGCACACATTGGGGTACTATCGTTCTCAAAAATACTGGCAGGATGATTTGCGGGCATATCAGGCTCCGAAATATGATGCAGTTCGCGCTTTTTCGTTTGAAAAATCGGGGGAAAGTCGTTCGTTTTCCAAAGCAGAGGGGGAATATCCCTATCCGTATGAGCAGCGCCAAAGGGAGTGGGAACGATTTTGGACGGAAAGACTTGAAGAAGCCAAGCCGACTTCTTATGCCGGAGCCGGAACATATCGCTATCCGTATCTGAATCTGGAAACCGGGGAAACCGAAACTGTTTCAGTCAGATTTGACAGTGACTGTACCGCACCCGTTCCACCGGGAATTCCTGAAAAGGGACGCAGAGAACCAATTTCCGTCACTCTGGACGAACTGCTGAACACCGCAAAGGAAATGGCCGGGATGCATCCCGGTGACCCGTGCTGCGAGATTTTATCGACCAATATTCTCAAGCAGATCAATGGGGCTTCCGTCAGTACATGTGCGAAGCTCACGATTCTTGAGGTCGTCAATATCGTTGGCATGGTTGGCGCGGGCAAATCCACGCTGATCAAGGTGTTGGCATTTTGGTGTCATAAAAATGGGTACCGGATGACGATCGTTGTTGACACGGTAGCCGAAGTCATGAACCTGCAGAAATATTTATCAGCCTTTGGGGTTGCGGCAAGCCCGTTGATTGGCCGCGGTGAAAGGCTGAAATATATCAATCAGGTCGCGCAGCCCTGTGAGACCTGTTTGCCGGCAGAATTTTCTCAATACTTAACGCCGTTATGTTTGGTTGATGGGATGGATGTGCAGCATAGTGAAGCGATCGCTTTCGGCAAAGAGCCGTGCTACGCCCTGAAAAAAGGGAACAAGAATCACCTGTGTCCGTATTTTCATCAGTGCCTGGGCACCAGAATGCTCCGTGAATGCTATACCGCTTCCGTTGTTATCACAACAGTTGCGGGCTTTGCGGCATCTCGGGTAGGAGCGCAGCGGGAAACCTTTCTGGAGTTGGTAATGCGCGGCTTTGATGTGGTCGTCTTTGATGAAAGCGACAGAGTTCAAAAAACGCTTGATCACTTTTTTATGCCGGAAACGAGCTTTAATAGCTATATCCGCGAATGTGCCGAAGATTGCAGCGCCTATATGCGGCTGAGCAGCAAACGCAGAGAGGAGAATCTGGCCGAGCAGAGATACGATGAAATGCAGCGCCAGAGCGTGACAGTCCTGAGCTGTCTCATAAAATCTCTGCACCATGAATTGGGTACATGGAAGAAAATTGCGCATGGCGATCCTTTCTCGGCACTTACCCTCTTAGAGGATATGTACCGGGATGAGTCGGAATATAGAATTCCATATGCCGTCTATCAAGCCATCTATGACCTGATCGATATGCAGGATGAAGACGGCATCCGTCAAAGTACGCTATGGGCCGTTCTTGAGAGCTCCTGCAAGAGTACCGACGAGACATTCTTTAACCAAATGTACCGCGTTTGGCTGAATGAGCTGGGCGATGATTTTTCGCGGCCGGAGAAGGATAAAGTGAAACAAATCCAAGATGCCCGCATCAAGCTTATTTTGCGGCTCATTTATTTTGATCACTTTATCCGAGACCTCAGCGATGCGTATGAGGCCAGCCATGAAACCTCTTACGGACAAAATGAACTGTTCGGATTCCTGCAGACCCGTTTTCGGCAGCAGCAGTATTTCCTGCCCTCTGCGCTGTGCGGCAACCTGTTCGGCCTGAAAAAGACAGACGACGAAGACATTATTCTGTTCCGCCAGTTCGCGTTTGGCCGAAGCCTGATGAAGGATCTTCCGTATCTGCGCACTGACGCACAGGGCGATCCTGCGGGTCCTCATGTGATCATGCTGTCCGGTTCCAACTGGGCGGAGGGCTCCTATGAGTACCACATCAATCGGCCGGTGAACTATATCCTTGAGGCAGATGGTGAGAAACGCGCATTTTTAGAAAAAACGCGTTTCTTTGAATCCGGTTTTCCGGAGCGTATTTCCGGTGCGTCGGATGATCAGCGCATGGTGCAGCTGCGGTTTGCGACCGAACGGACTGTCGATCTGATCGTCAGAGAATATGAGAGAAGGGCCGGGAAGATCCTGTTGGTCGTCAACAGCTATGTTCAGGCACAGGAAGTACAGCGAACACTGGAGACGGCCCTGCGGAAGGTCAATTGCCCTGCACAGGTTTGCCGGATGATCTCTGATGCCGTCAGCAGCGAGAATGTTCAGGGAACGGTGCGCCGGGGGGAGGTCAGCCGGTTTGCCGGGATGAAAGAGGAGATCCTGATTGCGCCCGCTATGGCGATCGAACGCGGACACAACATTGTCGATGAGTACGGCCACTCTGCCCTTTGCGCGGTGTTTTTCATGGTGCGGCCGATGGCTGTTCCTGACGATATCCAGCAGAAGGGCAGCAAGCTCAATGGATTTGTGGAATCCCACTGTCATCGAGGGCCACAGGAATCTCTGTTCGCATACAATGTGCGCATCCGGCAATTTGCGGCACAGCAGTGGGCCAAGATGAGCAAAAGCAAATCGTTTGGTTTGGCTGAGCTGGATGCCGAAGAGCGGAAAGATGTGGTTGCAACACTGTTTGTTTTGATCCTTCAGATTTTTGGCCGGTTGGCGCGTGTAACGGATGTGACAAAGCCGGAACCGCATGTTTATTTTATTGACGGAGCATTTCGCGGCCGCGAAGAAAAGCAAGGTGACTTTGACTGTCTCTCCGAGTTGGGCAGGTACTTAGATGCATTGATGACCTGCAAAGACAGTGCGGAAATTGCCGAAACGCTGTATGCTCCATTTTATAAAGCTTATCGAAAGGACATTCCGTATGAATCATAAAATCTATCCGCTGGCATATAAACTGTCTCCCAAACAAACCTGCACCCTGTATTATTTGGGGTTTCCCGCATTCTGGAAAGCGGCCCTGCTAAACATTGCACGGAAGACGAACCCGAAGTTTAAGGATGAGTATGGACTTCCAACGAATGCGCTGAAGAAGCTGGTCGACAGTTGGATGGAAGGTATCATCGCTTTAGCTCCGCTAAAAAAGGACAGCCATGATGAGCGTTGGCTTACGTCCTGCTATGAATACTCCGAGGAGAATTTGCGGGCATTGTGCGGCATTATTATGACCTGGGTAAAAGCCACATATGTCACGTCTTCAAGAGTAAACCCCATAGCAAAAAAACTCGCAAAAGAATTTTGCGATACGATGAATTGGGAAGAACTTGCGGCGGTTCGCTCCACGGGCGAAGTCTGTCTTACGCTTGAGAACGGAACGGTTTGCGAAGCCGCTTATCAGGCGATTCCGCTTCTGGCGATCAACCGTTTGTTGGGAAAAGAGATTACCCTGAGCGGGCAAACGCTGCACCTGTGCTATGCCGCCAAGAATCAGCTGGTCAGCGATCCGATCACGGATATGAAAAGTCATCATCAATACTCTTTTGTATTTGATCTATCTGTACAGACAACTCCTCCGGGGAGAAAAGCGCTGCTGCTGTGCCAGATGAGCATTCGCCGCTGGATCCCCGATAACCGCAATAAAGAGCGGCCCCCGTTTTTAACGAATGCGGTCAATGCTCATATTAAGATTTCAGAGGATAAGTATTGTCAAGTGCCCATTGTCTATGGTTACACGGCCAAACAGCCCGTATGGAAAGAACAGGACAAGGAGTGCTACAATATTTGGGGATATGCACAATTACCGTCGGCGGAAGCTGTTGTAAAAAATCCCGCGGCATACACGAAAAAAATCCTCCTTCCCTACAAAAACGGCATGGCCGGTTTTGTAGCTTCCAAAATTGGAGTTGGTGTGTCCGTTGTTGACAAGGCGTCACTGTACCAGTCAGTGTCTGCTCTGCTCGGTGATATGATTTGTGAGCAGCCCGAAGCGGAACGGGTCATGCTGCGAGGACAGAAACTCAAAAAATATAACTCTCCGCAGGAATATGAGGATTCTGAAGATTTCCGGAACTGGGTCAGCCGATGCACGGAGACAGACCAAATCACATTCGAGCTGTATGGCCTGTGGAAGGATGCTTCACAGCAAAGACTGCTGAAACAGATTGAGACCAAAATTAAACAGGATTTTGGCGATGAAAAGGATATATCCGGTTTGAAAGTGCAGTATGTGTGTAAAGAAGTCGGCGATCTTGCAGATAGCATGCCGGACGATAAGCTGCAAACGCAGATTACACGATGCGGCGAAATCGCCGGGCTATTAGGCGATACCGATGGGGTGACGGCTTGTATTTTCGTTTTGCCCGGGCAAGAGAACTATGTTGTCGGCGATCCGAAATCTGTCCTTCGCAATGCGTTTGCCAAAACGGGACGAGTTGTACAGTTTGTTACTCCTGAGGAGGATGCCAGCCAGAACAAAATTGAAAATGCTGTGTACGATCTCTATCGACAGTTAGGTGTTGTAACCCTGCTGGATCCTGAACGAGACCAGCCCGATTTGGCGCATACGCCTTGTGTGGGGATGCATTTGTGTACGCAAGTTCAGGGAATTTCCAATAAAGCGCGTTTTCTTCCGCTTTACATTACGGTTGATTTGATGGAGGGAAGGGTGCAAGTACATTGTGACGCATTCTCAAAGCGGACGGTCTCTTATCGGGAAGCGTGTCTCGAGATGGCGCAGCTTTTCTGGAAAAGCGATTTGGAACAGCGCTGTGTTGCTGCAAGCCGCACCCCTGCGAAGCAAAAACTCATAGAGCTGAAAAACCGGTACAATACGCCGGAAAACGGCGTGTTGGTTTTGGTTCAATCCGATGGAAATACACGAGCGGTATGGGGCGGTATCTCCGACAAGGAGATTGGTGGATATGAGAAGGTAAAGGCGTATTGCCCGACTCAGATAAATGTTGGCATGCCGCAAAATCCGTACTTACTCTCCTTGGCAAATTCAGGTGTACGAATCATTCGGATCAGGAGTAATCAAGAAGTTCCGGATTATTTTACGGGGTTGAGCGCAAAAGCTTCTGATGAAAATTTGCAGCGTTCTTCTGCATCGGGTATTTTTAAATATGAGGATGTGTACTGGGGCATTCATACGAAGCCGAACGATATGCGTTATACACAGAGCCTAAAAGAGTCTAAGATCAATTACCCCACACATCCGTTTGCTGAAAAGGACATGATTGAATTGTACCCATTGCAGCTTCAACCGGAGGATGATGCAGCAAGCTGGATCTTCTATACCAACGCATTGAGAGATCTTCCGATTCAGTACAATCAGTCAACGGTTCTGCCTTTACCGCTCCATCTGGCAAAGGGCCTTGAAGAGTACCTTTTCAAGATATAAGTAGATAATACAAAAGTGGGCATCACCTCAAGAATAGAGGTGGTGCCTACTTTTCATTTCAGTCTTGCAATGAGATTAATTAGGGGGAATGCCTATTTTAATATGATAAATGGCTAAATGTGTGTAAAATTTTCCGAATTAGTAGTAGTTCAGGTGAGCTGCCAGAGATAAAGAGATACGCCCCAAAACGCTAACTGAGATTTATGCTCGCCTTACCCAAAAAAATACTGTTTCATATCTGAGACACCGCCATCCTTATCGCAGAACCATTCGTAATCGGTGAGACAGTTCCGGCAGTGAGCAATCACATCGAACCCGCCGGGTGAATGCCTGTTGTCGGTAATGCTCATGACCTCCAAAGGTTTCCCACAGACGGGGCACGGCTTGACCTTCCTTGCCTGACAAGTGGCACGTTCTCTCTGCTCTGTTTCAAGTGCATCTAAAAGACCCTGCCAAAGATTCGGATTCAGTTCATGCTCTGCATAGTCTTCAAAGTGCCGCCTAATCTCATCGGCAGCCAGTACGAGAAACTTATCATCCAGAAGCTGAATGTGACGCTTGATATAATCAGCGACTACCATGGGCATGCAAGTATTCCTGCCCATCGCATACCGCATTGCTGACAGCAGGATTAAGCGAAAGTCAGAGTCGCAGACCGGAGCGAGCAGATCTTGAGGGAACAGCAGAAACTCCTTGCTATTATTCATGCATACGCACAGCGGTCGTTGCTCCTCCGTTACCAGATTCAATAGGCTGTTGGCTTGATCCTTCAGTTCATCGATAGTGATTGATTCGTAGTTCTGAAACGGGCTTGCTTCATAATTCATCATTTGACCTCCAATCAGTTTGTCCTCGCGATGAGGTGTTGGCATTGTAGCTCTGACTGCTCGGAGGTTCAACTGTTTCTTTGGAGGCCCGAAAAAGAAATTTAATAGAGCCGGAATTCGTGCGGATTTATCATTTTCTTGCTTTTCCTGCCCAAATGTGCTATCATTATAAACAACGCTGTCAAGTGTTGGAATAGGCCTTGGCAGTATGGCTGCAATAGACCGAATGCTCTGCCAAGCGGCAGAGCATTTTTTGTATATCGGTACGGAGGAGATATTTATGTCTGTGAGTTATAAAAAACTCTGGAAGCTGCTCATCGATAAGGACATGAAGAAGAAAGACCTATGTGAAAAGGCGGGTATCAGCCCAGCATCCGTCACCAAGATGGGGCGGAACGGACATGTTACCACGGAGATACTCGTGAAGATTTGTGCGGCACTGGATTGTGGTATTGAGGATATTGTGGAGATTGTACCAGATGAGAAGTGAGTCCGGCTTTTCGGACAGATAAAATGAGAGAATAAAGCAATCCTGTAGAATTATAAGTGTGGATTGAGATAAGGCGAGTGGATAATATGCTTTTGACGACAAAAGAGATTGCTCTCAAATGGGGCGTTTCTGTAACTTGGGTTACAGTGCTTTGCAAGAAAGGTAGAATTGAGGGTGCCATACGTGAGGGCAATAGATGGTATATCCCAGAAGATGCAAAAAAGCCGGAAGATAAGAGATCCTGTAAAAATGCACCAGCCAAAGCGCGATTTAGATTCATTGATCTGTTTGCTGGGGTTGGCGGGTTTCATCAAGCCATGAGATATCTCGGCGGCGAATGCGTCATGGCAGCTGAGATCAATGAAGAATGTAAAAAAACATATCGGCTCAATTATCATACTGAAGAAAAAGAAATTCGTGGAGATGTAAGGGAAATTGATCCTACGACCATCGCGCCTTTTGATGTTTTGTGTGCAGGTTTCCCTTGTCAGCCTTTCAGCAAGGCTGGCGCACAAAGAGGCTTTCAGGATAAGACCAGAGGGAACTTGTTCTATACGATTATGGACATCCTTGATGCTCATCCTGAAGTAAAGTTTGTTATCCTTGAAAATGTTCGCAATTTAGCTGATAAAACCGAAAATTGGGATATCATTACTTCCGAATTAACGCAGCGCAATTTTTATATAACCGAAGAACCAATTATACTATCCCCGTCTGATTTCGGGATTCCTCAGATTCGAGAACGTGTATATATCCTTGGAATCCGAAAGGATATCCGCAATGAGAAAATTTTAAGCAATGGCTTTATTCACAAAACCGATCTGCAATTGGAAAAGCATTTCAAAAAATGCAAAATGGGAGATGCTTGGACAATCCTTGAAGATAATGTGGACGATACATATATAATCTCTCAAGAGCAGGAACAGATGATTTATGCATGGGATGAGTTTAGAATCGGAACTGGACTTAAGGTAATCGGTTTTCCGGTTTGGATTGATAGTTTCGGAGTCGGAATAGATGATGACAATGAAGTATTTCACTCGCAGGGATATGATGATATGCCGTCATGGAAACAGAATTTTTTGCGGCATAACAGAAAACTCTATCTTGATAATAGAGCGTTTATTGATGATTGGGTGAAAAAATATGATATGTTCAGCAAAATTAAACTATATAAAAAGTTTGAATGGAATTGTGGAACGGATGTTACTGATATTCATGACTGCTTAATTCAAATTCGGCAATCTGGAATTCGTGCGAAGAGGCCAACATTTTATCCTTCCCTTGTCGCAATAGTTAACACCCCGATAATCTGGGATAAAAACAAAAAACACTTCAGGAAAATTACTCCAAGAGAGGCCGCAAATCTACAGAGTTTCCATGGCGGGTTTAAGTTTCAAGGAACGGATGCAACTCAATATAAGCAACTTGGTAACTCTGTAAATGTACGCATATTAAAAATTCTGGGTGAAAGCTTATTTGCACTGGCTAATAATGGATGGGACGGTGAATTAGATGGCAAAGCGCATTAATATTCGACCAACAACCAGCGTTTACGCCACATATAAAAATATTAGATACGATCCATGGACTGCGATCGCAGAGTTTGTAGATAATTCGACACAGAGTTACTACGACAACAGCAAGAAACTCAATGCGACTAAGTACTGGGATGGGCTTACTGTTGATATCGAATATAAACGCGATAAAGTTAGTGGCGATCATCTTATCATAAAAGATAATGCTTATGGCATGGATTTTCACGATTTTCAGCGGGCCATTATGTTGGATAGTCCTCCAAGGAGAAAATCCCGCAGCGAATTTGGAATGGGATTAAAAACTGCTGCGTGTTGGTTTGGGAAATGCTGGAGTGTTGAATCTGTCGCTCTCGGCTCTGGTATAAAATATAGAACCACTGTAGATGTCGAAGCTCTGAGTAAATACAAAAATGAAGAGATTACTGTAGAAGAAATCCCGTGTAGCAAAAAAGAACACGGAACGATTGTTACGATTTGGAATTTAAATCGCACGCTTTCTGGAACACAAATCGGAAAAACTAAAGATCAGTTGCGAGGAATGTACCGGACTGATTTGCGCTCAGGCGAAATAAAAATTCTCTACAATGGTGTTGGATTAGTTTACGAGACTCCCAAGGTACTTACTGAAGTTTTGCCCGATGGCAGTGAAAAGGTATGGAAAAAGAACATTGATATTTCTTTTGACTTTAATGGAGAGAGCAAACGCATTTACGGGTTTGTCGGTCTCCTGGATGAGGGCAGTACGTCAGGCGCAGGATTTACTCTAATTCGGTATGGTCGTGTTATTGTTGGTGGCTACGAAAATGGATATAGGCCTGAAGAGATATTCGAAAAATCCAACTCTTATGTCTATCAGAGACTCTTTGGAGAGTTGAATCTTGATGGATGGAAAGTAACGCAGACTAAGGACGCTTTCGATTTATATGGTGGGTTGGAGGATGTATTAATTGAAAAATTAAAAACCGAGTGTGAGGATTATAGGAAAAAGGCTAAAGAATACCGTAAGCGCCCAAAGGTTTCAATCAATAAAGGAATTGATACATTGGTGAACACTTTCTCTAATGCTGGTGTTATTGACGATGTTGTCGTTACACCGATTCCGGAGAACATTGATGTAGAAAATTCCTCAACAGCTATTTCACAGCAGATGGATGGAGGAGCGGATATTTCAGTTGACATTACACCAGATCCTACAGATATTGAAGTTGAAGGTGCAAATGGGAAACGGATTGTCTTTTTCTGTAATGGTGAGCAATACATTTTCAATTTTATCCTGAAAAAGGATGATCCGAATAGTCGATGGCTCAATATTGCAATGAGTGGAGATGAGTACATTGTTGAGTGGAATATTCGCCATATGTTCTTCAAACCGTACATTAACGATGAGCACTTTCTAACCATCATGGAGCAGTTTACATTTGCTCTTGCTTTGTCAGAAATCGAGGCCATGCGCTTAAGTGTGGATGGAAAAATTGATCCCAGTAGTATCAGAATGAAAATGAATGATACTCTCAAGGCTGTAATTACGGAGGGACATTAATGAACGATAGTATTGGAATGAATTACTGTGCGCCAGATGCAAATGTATGGGCTGTCAATCTTGATGGACGATATATGTCTGCCGTGCAGAACTACTTAGTGGCCGATGGAATTCCTACGGATGGTGTTACAAAGATCGTCTCAAACGCAGCTCAGACTCTTTCGTATTGTCCTGACCCAGAAGGAATTGGTAAGTGTCAAAAAACAGGTATCGTGATTGGAAAAGTTCAAAGTGGAAAGACCTCGAACTTTATTTCAATTACAGCACTGGCCTTTGACAACGACTATGATATCGTTATTGTCCTTGGTGGAACAAAGAAACCCCTTGTAAAGCAAAATCGAGATCGCATAAAAGAGTATTTTTCCACCACTAAAGATGTCCTTGTCCTGGATACAACCGATTTTAAAGATCAATTGACCGCACAAAAAATGCATCAGTTCAGAAAAATGAATAAAAAAGTCGTAATTGTTGCATTAAAAAGTCCGGCTCAAATCAACTACATTGCAGATAATATTTTTTTCGATTCGGTTCTTGCGGAGAAACCAATTCTAATTATTGACGATGAGGGCGATGAGGCATCGTTAAATACGCTTGTAAAAAAAGGTAAGAAGAGTTCGACATATAAAGCCATCGAAAACTTAAAAGAGCGGTTAGATCGCCATTGCTTTTTGTCTATTACAGCGACTCCCCAAGCGAACCTATTGATTGATACATTAGATGTCCTATCCCCGGACTTTGGCATACTCGTTGATCCAGGCAAGGGATATTGTGGCCTTGATGTGTATCATAGCGATACCACATATACAAGGAAAATTCCAGATAGTGAAACGTCTCTGCTTGATGATGGTATTCCCCAGTCCTTCATTGATGCAATCTCAATGTTTTTCGTTGCCTGTGCAATATACAAGAATCGTGGTATGAAGCCGGGCGACAAATTATCTATGCTGATTCATCCGAGCCAGTTAAAGGCAGATCATGAAAAAGTTTTTAAAAAAGTTGAAGGACTGATCAATGACTGGTGTCAGAAGTCAGAAGATAAACGGGACATTGCATATAACCCGCTGAAAAAGATACTGGTTGCAGCTTATAATGAATACGAGAAAGCAGGGGTCGAGGGACTTCTTCCATTTAATTTATTGGAAGACGATATCATTCAGGCAATGAATGTATGTGGTAGGCACAAAGTAAATGGCGATAGCGTTCCCAAAGGCGCAGATGAAATATATGACTATAATATCTATGTTGGAGGCACTATGTTGGGTCGTGGCCTCACGCTTAAAGGCCTTGCTATTACATACATTATTCGAACTGCAAAGGGTGTATCTACAGTAGACACCGTTCAGCAGAGAGCTCGTTGGTTTGGATATAAGATGAAGTATCTGGACTTGTGTAGAATATTTGCCGTGGGCAAAATAATTAGGGAGTTCCAAGAGATTCGAGATCACGAAGAAGATCTCTGGGAAACGGTTAGAGCGGCCAAATGTCAAGGAACAAATTTCAAAAATATGGCTCGAATCTTTGCGCTTAGTGATGATTTGAAAATGACTCGTAGTTCGGTGGCAAGAACTGAAAATTATACATTCAAGTTCTGGAACAAGCAAAGAGAATTTCAGGATATTCAAGAATATGTCGAGAGTAATAAAGCAATTTTGGCCGCGGTGCGCATAGAGCATGAACGTCAAATTGTCATCAGACAATTTGGCGAGGGTGCGCCATTTGCAATTATTCCTGGTGTGGAATTCGATTATGTGAAAAAGCAGATTTTTGATAAATTCTGCTTTGCTACTAACGAAAAGTTCAATAGATCAGTTGTTGATAAACTTGCTATTTTGCTTAAGCGCAAGGGATTGCAGCCAAAGGTGGATATTATCTGGATGCGAGACGGAACCTTTTCAAAGCATGCTATCGACTGTGGGCATATTCCCAATTATAGTGTTGGCCGTCGCCCTCAAAGTCTTAGCAAACCAGCGATATATCTTGGAGATGATTATCAGTTTATATCGGCAGATACTATGCAACTTCAAATTCACGAGATTCAGGATATTGTGACTGGTGTCGATAGTCCAACATTAGCGTTCTATATTCCCAAAAATGTGATTGAGAAATTGACGAATCTGGTAATTCAAGCAGAATGAGGTAATTGCATGGATATAGTTGAGCTGTTCCGGAATCACTTTGACAAAGAAAATTCAAGCGACCATGATTTTACACTTACAGAGTATAGTTCCAATATTTTGGTTGGTATGGATAGTTTTCGGCGTGTTTGCGTTGTTGTCAAATCATCAAGCCCTTGCAGATTTCCAATTAAACATAAAACTCAAAAAATGAGTATTGAGTGTAATATGAAAGTCTGTTACGAATTGAATGGTAAGATGCATGATGATATCGTCCACATTATTCGATGCTTATCAGAACTCCCACGAGAAAAATACCTGTTCCTTGAACTGGCGACCGTGTTAATCCATGAAAGTGGAGAATCTGAAGAAGCTATTATGGAAACATTTAATACCTTGCGTACATTTTTTAATGACAAAAAAGAGCTTTCAGATAATGAACTGATTGGACTATATGCTGAACTATACACAATCTATAGCTTTCATGAATCTTTAGAAATTGAAAAGTATTGGCAATCAAGGGATCGAATGAAATTTGATTTTTCGATTTCGGAGAAAGTTAAACTTGAAGTCAAAGCAACCGTAAAGAATACACGCACGCATCATTTTCGGCACGAGCAGTTGATGACAGAAGTATACAATATATTTGTCTTATCGTATTTATTGCGCTATGATGACGAGGGCCTTTCGCTGTATGACTTGCTTTTACTTTGCAAGGAATTTATGTCTAAAGACGCAAGAAAACTAATGCGTCTTAATTATGTGCTGAAAAATGTAGGAGAAGATCGCCTTAAATATATGCGGTTCAATCGCGCCTACACAGATGCAAATAGACATATCTACCGTGCGGAAGATATTCCAAAATTTAATCAAAATACACCCAGAGGCGTAGCTAATGCCGAATATGATTGTATTTTAGACAATGTGCAATTTGTCGAAGATACGCTGTTTATCGATATCGCAAGGTCTACTTTAGCGGGGGGATAAAATGTTTAAGACATATGATTTGTTTGATCATCGCAACATAAATGATTTGATTCCGGAGATTATTTATTATTACTTATTTCAGGGACTTAGTCTTACTGCCATCGAGTATAAGTTATTTAAGACAAATGACTATCATGGCTGGCTAAGTAAAACCTTTTTAAATTACTATGGCATAGATACTGAAAAAGAGAATAAGGGAATCTATGCGGATAGAAGCGTTCCCGATGTAGTGGACGAACTTTATAAAAGTTCCAATATTGCACATGTAAGGGTGGCAAAACTACTAAAGGAGAAGTATTTGTAATCCTACGGCTAATTGAAGATATTGGGTGGGAAGTTATATGCCAAACTATTTAGAATATCAAAAGTCTATTTCAAAAGAATTACTATCTATCAAAGACCGACTACGGAACTTTATTGATGACCACCACTGGCCAGAAGACGGAAGATATAAGGAAATAATTTTGACTGATATACTTCGAAAGCATCTGCCTAAGAGCGTATCTGTAGGTACGGGATTCGTAATGGGAGAACAAGGACTTTCAACTCAGGTCGATATTATTATATATCGGAATGATTTCCCCGTAATGTTTCGACAATCTGATTTTGTCATTGTTGTTCCAGAAGCAGTCCTCGGGATAATAGAGGTAAAATCTCGCATTACAGGGGCAACACAGTTGACTCAAGTTGTAGATAAACTTTCAGTTGCCGCAGAAATCGTTTGCAAACCTATTTTTTCGGGCATCTTTTCGTTCGAGGGGTATGATGGGATATTAAACCGTAATGTAAATCAACAAGTGCGCTCTACGCTAATTAGAAGTAATGGAAAAGCAAACCATCTATGTATAGGTGAGAATTGCTTTATAAAATACTGGCCCGAGTATGCTCCTACACGAGAGAACACAAGGTCACGTTATAGCTTTTATAAAATAGATGATTTGGCATTCGGTTATTTCATATCAAACCTGGTTGAAGACGTGTATATAGCAACAGTGGGTACAAATCTGCCAGAGACCTTGACATCTATGTTCTATCCAATTGAAAACACCAAAGAGGCCTACAAATTAACTGAAGTTTCAATGGAAATGTAGATTTCTATTTACCTGTTACCCGTTGGTTGGGGTTTTGTTAATATGCGAGCCCGCACCACGGGTACCCCGCATCCCCAATAGGGGCTGAAACTATGCGTTTCAGCCCCTATTTTTCCAAATCTTTCAGTAGCTATTCCTGCGGACTTGTGGTATATGTTTGTGCTGCAAGGAGGCGAGCACATGAACAAACTGCTGAAGGATCTGTACGACTGCTTCTACACCCCGCCGGAGCTGGCGGCGACGAAGCGGGAAATCGAGGAATGCCACCGCGCGCTCATTGAGGCGCTGGGCAAGCCGGAGCGCCGATTGGTGCTGAAGATCATCGATGCCAAGGACCATATTTCGGAGGACACTTCGCTCGACAGCTTCATCTCCGGATTTCGGCTGGCGTGGCGGCTGTCTGCAGAATTGAATCACTATGACGATGAGCGTCCGGCGCGCTGCCAAGCGGCAGAGAAACCGGGCGCTCGTTTTACGCTCAAAAAGGAGGATGATGAACAATGAAGAAGCGCATCGTGACAGCTGTGATCACCGCTTGCTTGGCCCTGTGCGCCGCTGTGTGGCCGCAGCCAGACACAAGGGGGGAACGACCCGCCCCAATACCAACGCACGCCGCAACTGCCCCGAAAACGGATGCTGTGACAACGGCAGAAAAGAAAAATACGGAAACGCCGCGGGCAGAGCCGGACGAGGAGCTTGGCGCCGTTCCTGTCCCCGCGCCGGCAGAGCCGACGCCTGCGGTCGAAACGCCGCAGCCGGAGCCTGAGCCTCCCGCGCCACAGCCGACCATAGAGCTACAGCCCGGCGATGAGGTCTATATTCCGGGCTTTGGTTGGGTACCATACGAGGGGCCGAATTACCGCGAGTATGCCGCGGATATGTACGAAAACGGCAACAAAATTGGGATCATAGGGTGAAATATGCGGAAAACATTCAAAATGGGGTCAAGTCGCTATTGACAATCAAACTTTCTATGCTATTCTATAATGATTTAACCTCGATGTTGAATGGGTGGCATGGGCAAGAAGGAGAGTATGTATGGCGTATGAGTTTGTTCGTGAGTCTGAGGCAAAGCAATATCGTTCGGATTGTTCGTATGTTCTGAAGGAAACCTGCGAGTTGCTGAAAAAGAAAGGCATTTCTGCGCAGTTTTCGCTTGTCGGAAGCGGGGCAAGGAATATGATCACGAGAGATGGAAATGGACCGTATGACTTGGACTACAACCTTTTGGTCATGAAAGCAGATGACGAGTATCGCGACCCGCGATTACTGAAAGATACAATTAGAAACGCCCTTAACAAAGCGGTGGGCGGAAAGTTCTTTTCGGATGCACAAGATTCAACTTCTTGCTTGACTGCACTGCTGCATTTTAAGGATACTCCAAATGTTGAATTCAGCTTTGATGTTGCGATTATCAAGAAAAATCCAAACGGGAACTATATGCGGTTAGTACATAATAAACCTTGGAATCAGTACACATGGAATGAAGTGCCACGCTCACATCAAGTGAAAGATAGAGCGGATGATATAAAGGAAGAAGGCTTATGGCAGGAGGTTCGGGACAAGTATCTTGAGAAGAAAAATATGTATCTGTCTTGGCAGGATCATAACCATCCATCCTTTGTGGTGTATGTGGAAGCGGTGAATGAGGTTTATAACAGATATTTCAATAGAGGAGGCGGGTACAGTGTGCAATCGATTTTTTGACTACGATGACGGAGACCTCGCCATGAGCATTTCGGATAATATGGCGATGGACTCCGACGGGGATCTCATGATGCGCATGGGCGATCACATGGCAATGGATATGGACACCGGCGATATTCACATGATCTCCTCGTGGTCTGATGATGACGAGGAGTAGAGCATAG